>Ga0255127_1000064_pt1 | contig 57368 bp, 45 predicted proteins | sample Law_Miss_RepB_8d_FD_188555 | JGI IMG/M metagenome (GOLD analysis project Ga0255127, IMG submission 188555) | Freshwater microbial communities from St. Lawrence River, New York, United States - Law_Miss_RepB_8d | ecosystem: Environmental > Aquatic > Freshwater > River | place: USA: New York...
GCCCCACACACCCCGCCCCATGAGCGACATGCCCTCACAACGCGAAAATCTGGGCTTTTGGCTGGGCCTGCTGGGTGTGGTCATCTTTGCACTCACCCTGCCCATGACGCAGCTGGCCACAGGCACCGCAGACGCACCCCAGCTGTCGCCCTGGTTTGTGACCTGGGCGCGGGCCGCACTGGCGGGTGTGTTGTCGGCCCTTTACCTTTTGGCCGTGCGTGCGCCATGGCCCCTGGCTGAGCAACACGGCCCCTTGTATGTGTCATTGGCCGGCAACGTGATTGGCTACCCCTTGCTGCTGGGCTGGGCGCTGCGCCATGTCACCGCCAGCCACGCCGCCGTGATCACCGCCTTGCTCCCACTGGCCACCGCCGCCGCTGCGGCATGGCTGATGCACCAACGTGCCCGCCTGGGCTTCTGGTTGTTTGCCGCATTGGGCAGTGCCCTGGTGGCGATCTACAGCCTGCTGCGCGCTGCACAACAGGGCCAAGGCTTTGGTCTGACCTGGGCCGATACCTTGCTGCTCGGCGCGGTGGTGTTCGCCGCGCTGGGCTATGTGGCGGGGGCCAAAGTCACGGCCAGCCTGGGCGCTGAAAAAGTCATCAGCTGGGTCTGCGTGATGGCCTTGCCCATCACCCTGCCGGGAGCCTGGCTGACCTGGCCCGAGCAAGCCATCGCGCCCAGCGCCTGGCTGGGCCTGCTGTATGTGGGTGTGTTGTCGATGTGGGCCGGCTTTTTCGCCTGGTTTCGCGGCCTCTCACTGGGTGGTCCGCTGCGGGTGAGCCAGCTGCAATTGCTGCAGCCGTTCATCAGCATCTTGGCCGCCGTGCCATTGCTGGGAGAATCACTGGATGCGATGACCTTGGGCTTTGCCCTGTTGGTCGTGACCACGGTTTACATGGGACGGCGGATGGCCAGCAGCCCCAAGTCCCCCTGAAGACAAGATTGAGGAGAAAAACATGAACTGGCAACTGGCCCAACGCGCCGAAAAAATGAACCCCTCGGTGATCCGCGAGATCCTCAAGGTCACCGAAAAGCCCGGCATCATCAGCTTCGCCGGCGGCCTGCCCTCGCCCCTGACCTTCCCGATCGAGGCCATGCGCGAAGCCAGCGAGCGCGTGCTGAGGGATGACGGCAAAGCCGCCTTGCAATACGCCGCCAGCGAGGGCTATGGCCCCTTGCGCGACTGGGTCGCACAAGACTTGCTCAAGCAGGGCATGACAGTCAGCCCCGACCAGGTGCTGATCACCACCGGCAGCCAGCAAGGCCTGGACCTGGTGGCCAAGATCCTGATCGATGCGGGCAGCCGCATTCTGGTGGAGACCCCGACTTATCTGGGCGCCTTGCAAGCCTTCACCCCCATGGAGCCGGTGGCGGTGGGCGTGGACAGCGACGAGCACGGCGTGGACGCGGACGACCTGCGCGCCAAGGTCGGCACGGGCGCCGACAAGGCCCGCTTTGTGTACCTGCTGCCCAACTTCCAGAACCCCACCGGCCGCACCATGACCGAAGCGCGCCGCGCCGCCGTGGCCCAGGTCGCCATCGACACCGGGCTGCCCATCATCGAAGACAACCCCTACGGCGACCTCTGGTTTGACGCGCCGCCCGCGCCATCCCTGAGCGCGCGCCACCCCGAGGGCAGCGTCTACCTCGGGTCGTTCTCGAAAATCCTGGCCCCCGGCCTGCGCCTGGGTTACCTGGTCGCGCCCCCAACGCTCTACCCCAAACTGCTGCAAGCCAAGCAAGCCGCCGACCTGCACACCCCCAGCTTCAACCAGCGCGTGGTGGCCGAAGTGCTGCGGGACGGCTTCATCGAACGCCACGTGCCCACCATCCGCGCGCTCTACAAACAGCAGTGCGAAGCCATGCTGGCCGCGCTCGAGCGCGAAATGGCCGGGCTGGGCCTGAGCTGGAACCGCCCGGTGGGCGGCATGTTCCTCTGGGTGCAGCTGCCCCGGGGCCTCAAGGCGGTACCCTTGCTGGCCAAAGCGGTGGACAAAGGCGTGGCCTTTGTGCCGGGCTCGGCTTTTTACGCCGAAGGGGCGGATGAAAGCACCCTGCGCCTGTCCTTCGTGACCGCCACCGTCGCGCAAATCAACACCGGCATGGCGGCACTGGCCGCTGCGGTGCGCGAATCCCTGTGACCCCCACCACCCAGAACCTGGCGATGCCCCCCCGCCCGTTTCAACAGGTCGACGTTTTCACCGACACCGCCTTTCTGGGCAACCCGCTGGCCGTGGTGCTGGACGGCACCGGCCTGTCGGAGGCGCAGATGCAGGCCTTTGCCCGCTGGACGCAGCTGAGCGAAACCACCTTTGTGCTGCCGCCCACGCCCGAGGGCGCGGCGGGCGGGGCCGACTACCGCGTGCGCATCTTCACGCCCGGCGCCGAGCTGCCATTTGCAGGCCACCCGACGCTGGGCACCGCCCACGCCTGGCTGAGCGCCGGCGGCCAGCCCCGGCAAAGCGGCCAACTGGTGCAGGAATGCGGCGTCGGCCTGGTCAGCCTGAAGTCAACCGATGGGCGCTGGGCCTTTGCCGCGCCGCCCCTGCAGCGCCAGACCCCGCCCCCCGCCCGGCTGGCCGAGGTGCTGGCGGCCCTGGGCCTGCACGCCGACGAAGTGCTGGCCGCGCAAGACCTGCACAACGGCCCCCACTGGCTGGGCCTTTTGATCGACTCGGTGGACAGCCTGCTCGCCCTGGCGCCCGACCACAACGCGCTCAAACGGTTGAACACCAAGGTCGGTGTGGCGGCCAAACGCAGCCACATCGCCGACAACTTGGCCCATGGCCTGATCCGCCGCGCCAACCGCGAGGCCCGCGCATTCGCGGCCTCAACGCCCATGGCCAACGACCCCACCGACCTGGAAGTGCGCGCCTTTGCCGCCCCCGTGGGCATCACCGAAGACCCGGTCACCGGCAGCCTGAACGCCTCGCTGGCGCAATGGCTGATGGCCGATGGCCACATGCCCACGCGCTACAGCGCGCGCCAGGGCACGGCGCTGGGCCGCGCCGGCCAGGTGTTTTTGTCACAGGACGGCACAGGCCAGGTCTGGGTCGGCGGCGACGTGGTCGGCTGCGTGCAGGGCCAGGTCAGCCTCTGATCACCCCAGCGACAGCCGAAAAGCCCCGGCCTGCGCACAATCGCAGACCATGGGAACGCTTTATCTGATCCGCCACGGACAAGCCTCTTTTGGGGCCGACGACTACGACCAACTCAGCCCGCTGGGCCACCAACAGGCGGTGCGCCTGGGCGAATATTTGCGCCCCAAGCTGCAGGACAAGCCGATCGAAGCGGTGCTCATGGGCAGCCTCAAACGCCACCGCCAAACCTGGGAAGGCATTGCCCAAGGCGCAGGCCTGCCCCACACCCCCTCGGTGTGGCCCGGCCTCAACGAGTACGACAGCCACGCGCTGATCGAAGCCATCTACCCCGAGCCGCTGGCCAAACCCGACACACCCGAGTTGTACCGCCACCATTTCAGATTGCTGCGCGACGCCCTGCAGGCCTGGATGGCCGGGCGCATCCAGCCGCGCGACATGCCCAGGTACACCGATTTTGTCGGCGGCATCGAAGCCGCGCTCGACCATGTGCGGCACAACCACTCGGGCGACGTGATGATCGTGTCCAGTGGCGGCCCCATCTCGACGGCCGTGGGCCGGGTGCTGGGCACCCCGCCAGAGACCACCATCGAGCTGAACCTGCGCATCCGCAACACGGCGCTGACCGAATTCGTCTTCACCCCCAAGCGCCACATGCTGTTGACCTACAACACGTTGCCCCACTTGGACAGCGACGCGCACCAAAGCTGGGTCACTTTTGCCTGATCCTCGGGAGCGGCGCTGGCGTGCTTGCGCGTTATCCCTAGGATGGCGTATCCGCACAGCAGAGCAGAATCGGTTGCATGAATCCTACAAGCGCCAGGTCAGGGCCTGAACATACCCTCGGGGGTATCCAACTGTCGCTCGAGGCGCACCAGGATCGCGCAGAGCTGTTGCGTGAAGTCTCGGCCTGGCTGGGCAGCCTTGAACTGCTGCCATGGGCCCAGCTCACCCTCGAAGGCCGACCGGAAGACGGCTTCTCGCTGCGCTGCACCTTGCAACCCGAAGCCCTGTACCGGCTGATGCCCGGCCACGACACCTTAGACCTGCACCACACGCTGGCGCACCACGGGCAGACGTCACCGCACGAGGCTTTGGCGCGCGAAATCAGTGTGGCCTTGCTCGGCTCACCCCATGTGTTCGGTTTTGCCAGTCTGGCCGCCCTGCAGTCCCACGTGCGGGTCCGGTGCAACATGGTGCTGGCGGCCCGCAAAACGGCGCTGGCCTTCAACACGGCAGCGGCCGAACGCCCTGAGGCGGATTGGCATTACGAAGACGATTGCGGCTTCATCCTGAACCCCGGCCGACCACTGATCCCGGCCCTGATTGCGGCCACACAACCCGAAGCCACGGGCAAGCTGTACGATTTTTCCTGCTACCGCGCCACCGAATACGTGATCCTGTTGGGCATCGCTCAGGAGTTGGAAGGCCATCACCCTCAATTGCTGGCCGAGTTGCAGCGCATCAACGAAAAGCGCGCCATCCGATCCGGGCAATTTCACGATGTTTTCCTGATCGAATACGGCAGCATGCAAGCGCCACTGCCCAGCCGCTTTTATGTGCCCGGAGACCGGCTGTGGTTCCGCAACCCGGATGCGCGCTCATCGGACATCGAGGGCTACGAAGGCTCCTGGGTGATTTACATGGGCGATGGCTTGTTCAGCAATTTCTGGCAGCGCGACAGGCCCTTCACGCTGGAGTCCAAAGCGATTGAAATTTATCACTGGCGGCATGGCGCATGCGTCGACAGCCAGGGCCAACTGAGCATGGATGAGTCGGTGGTGGCCCAACATGTGGCCGCCACCGAAAGCGACCCCCAAGCCCGCGAAGACGTGTTGCGCCGCATGGTCCGCATGCGCGACCCCCAGGGGGTTTATGCCGAAGGTGGATGCATCGACGCCACCCGCGAATACCCCAGGGGCGTCAGCCGTGAACACTGTCAGCTGGTGTTGCCGACCTTCTGAAGCCAACCGAGCGGGCTCAACCGACCTGCTCACACAAGGTGTCGGGCGGTAGCCGGTCGATCTCCTGCAGCACACTGGCCAAGGCCCTGCCCGAGGCGTCCAGCAAGGCCTGGCCTTTGGCCGCTGTCGCCGCCGCCGCATTGCCCGCGGCGCCCAGCCGGTTGTAATCCTGCATTTGCCAGCCCAGCTTGGCGCTCTTGCCGTTGCCCAGAATCTCAAAGCGCTCGGCTCGGTCTTGCGCGGTGGAGCGGAAGTTCTGCGCCTTGGCCATGTGCACGGTATCGGGTCGCAGCGCCAGCATCATCGACGTTTCGGTGTCGCCCGCATGCACGCCAAAGCGGAGCTCCTCAGGGCCGAACAAGTCATTCACATCGCCGCCATGCGCATCGCGCAGCGGCAAATTGAACCAGCTCACGCTGTACACCAGCATGCCCTGGCGGGCCCGCAGGTCACGCGCCACGATGTCCATCACGCTGACCTGTCCACCATGGGCATTGAGCAAGACCAGCTTCTTCACGCCGCTGGCCGCCACCGACTCGCCGATATCGGTCCACAAGCGGATCACGGTTTCGGCCTTGAGCGTCAAGGTGCCCGCGAAACGGGCATGCTCGGGGCTCAGGCCCACCGTTTGCGTTGGCAAAAACAACACCGGCAAGTCGGCCGGCAGGTGCGTCAAGCAAGCCGACACCACCCCTTGGACCAGATCGGTGTCCACAGACAGCGGCAGGTGCGGACCATGCTGCTCGGTGGCGGCCACAGGCAGCACGGCGATCGCCCGCTCACGCGGCAGTGCCTGAAAATCGGTGGTGGTCCAGTCGGCCCAAAAACGCGAAGGATTTTGCATGGCTGGCATCTTAATGGAGCCGAGGCGTGTACAGTGCCTTTCGCAGCATGTCGGGCCCAAGGGCTTGGACACAAACAGAAAGAATGGCGTGAAAGTTTCCGTGTTTTCTCGTGGTGAGGCCAGCGTCCGGCTTGTGCTTGCCTGCTTGGCGTGGCTCGTCCTGGTGGTGCTGGCCCTGCCCAGCCTGGCGCAAACGGCCCCCCTGTTTTCCTCCAAAACCTCCAGCGCCGGCACACCCGGCAGCGCCGCCTTGGTGGGCGGTACCGGCCCGGTGGTGCGCACCGAGCAGGTGCGTGCCGAGCTGATGGTGCATGCCCCCCAGGGTGTTCAGTCGGGCCAGACCTTCTGGCTCGGGCTGCAGATCGAGCACCAGCCCCATTGGCACACCTATTGGCAAAACCCGGGCGATTCGGGGCTGCCCACCCGGCTGCAGTGGCAGCTGCCTGCCGGTTTGCAGGCGGGTGAGGTCGCCTGGCCCCTGCCCAAAAAGATCCCGATCGGCACGCTGGCCAACTACGGCTACGAAGGCCGCCTCTTGCTGGCCGTCCCGGTGACGGTGCTCGCGGGATTCCAGTTCCCGGTCGATGGCGGTTTGACTGTCCAGCTCAAAGCCGAATGGCTGGTGTGCCGCCAGGAATGCATCCCGCAAGAGGGGCAGTTTGTGCTCAAGCTGCCATCGGCCGTTTCGCAAACGCTGCAGGCCGCCCTGTTTGACCGTGCCCAACAACTCAGCCCGCAGCCCATGGCCCAGCTGCAACAAGGTGGCACCTGGATCACGGGCGGCCAGACCCGGGTGTCGGAGGACGGCCAGCAGCTGAGCCTGCGGGTGCACGGTCTGCCCGCCAGCTGGCGCGGCCAGAGCTTGAGCGTCTTCCCGGTCACCGCCAACGTGGTGCACAACGCCGCCGTACAAGGCAAAGACTGGACACAACAATGGCAAGGTGGCATCTGGACCGCCCGGATACCCGTGTCACAGGAGCGCAGCGACAGCCCCCCCACCATGCAATGGGTGATTGCCACCGGGCCGGAGTCCTCGCCCAAAGCCCCTGGTTTTGAACTCATCACGCCCGTGCAAGGCAGCTGGCCCGCATTGGCACAAACCGCGCCCGTCGAGATCTCACCCGCGTTGGCCAAGGCCCTGGCCGACAACGCGCGTCGGGTTGACCCGCCCGTGACCCCCACCGCATTGGGCCTGACGCTGGCCATTTTGGGGGCGCTGGCGGGGGGGTTGCTGCTCAACCTCATGCCCTGTGTGTTTCCGATCCTGGCGATCAAAGTGCTGGGCTTGGCCCAGACCGAAACCTCGCAAGCCCAACACCGCAGCGCCGGACTGGCCTACACCCTGGGTGCCGTGCTGTCTTTCATGCTGCTGGGTGGCCTGATGCTGGCCCTGCGGGCCGCAGGCGAGCAACTGGGCTGGGGATTCCAGCTTCAATCGCCCCCCGTTGTGGCGGGCCTGGCCCTTTTGTTCACGGTCCTGGGCCTGAACCTGGCAGGTGTATTCGAATTTGGGCAGATGCTGCCCAGCCGTCTGGCGAGCTTGCAAAGCCGCCACCCCACCGTCAACGCCGGCTTGTCGGGCGTGCTGGCCGTGGCGGTGGCCTCGCCCTGCACAGCGCCCTTCATGGGCGCATCGCTGGGGCTGGCGATTGCGTTGCCCGTGTGGCAGGCACTCGCCGTGTTTGCCGCCATGGGTGTGGGCATGGCCCTGCCTTATCTGGCGGCCAGCTGGTGGCCGGGCATGGCCCGCGCATGGCCACGCCCCGGCGCCTGGATGCACACCTTCCGCCAGGCCATGGCATTCCCGATGTTCGCCACCGTCATTTGGTTGTTGTGGGTGCTGGGCCAGCAAACCGGCATCGATGGGGCCAGCAGCATGCTGGCCTGGCTGCTGAGCGTGGCCTGGCTGGTCTGGGCCCTGGGCCTGAAGGGCCGCACACGTGGGGTCATGGGCGGGCTGGCATTGGCCACTTTGCTGTGGCTGGGCGGCAACTGGCTCCCCTTGGCCTTGCGGGAAACGCCCACCCCAGCCACTGCAGCGCAAGCGACCCGCATGCCCAGCGGCAACGTCACGCAAAACGCCAGCCTGCCCCAGTGGCAAACCTGGTCCGAATCCGGGCTGCAAACCCAGCTGGCGGCAGGCCGTCCGGTGTTTGTGGACTTCACCGCCGCCTGGTGCGTGACCTGTCAGTACAACAAGAAAACCACACTGGCCGATGGCCGTGTGCTGGCCGATTTTGCGGCGCGCCAGGTCGTGTTGATGCGGGCGGACTGGACAAGGCGCGACCCGGCCATCACCCAGGCCCTCACGGCACTGGGCCGCAGCGGCGTGCCGGTTTACGCCCTGTATGCGCCCGGTCGTGCCCCTGTGTTGCTGTCCGAATTGCCCAGCGTGAAGGAGGTACAGACCGCCTTGCAGGGACTCACCACCCGTTGAGCCAGCAGCCTCAGCCAGCCCTCAGGGCGACCCTGCCACAATCGGGGCATGAACACCCCACCCTTCGCGCCCCTGCAAAACGACACCTTCCTGCGCGCTTGCCTGCGCCAGGCCACCGACCACACCCCCGTCTGGCTCATGCGCCAGGCCGGCCGCTACCTGCCCGAGTACTGCGCCACCCGCGCCAAGGCCGGCAGCTTCATGGGCCTGGCCACCAACGTCGACTTCGCCACCGAGGTCACCCTGCAGCCGCTGGAGCGTTACCCGCTGGACGCGGCCATCCTGTTCAGCGACATCCTCACCGTGCCCGACGCCATGGGCCTGGGCCTGTCCTTCGCCCAGGGCGAAGGCCCCCGCTTTGCCAAGAACGTGCGCGATGAAGCCGCCGTGGCCGAGCTGGCCGTGCCCGACATGGCCAAGCTGCGCTACGTGTTTGACGCCGTCACCTCCATCCGCAGCGCTTTGAACGGGCGCGTGCCCCTGATCGGCTTTTCTGGCAGCCCCTGGACACTGGCTTGCTACATGGTCGAGGGCGCAGGCTCTGACGACTACCGGCATGTGAAGAGCCTGATGTACAGCCGCCCGGACCTGATGCACCGCATCCTGGCCACCAACGCCGACGCCGTGGCCCTGTACCTGAACACCCAGATCGAGGCCGGCGCGCAAGCGGCCATGATTTTTGACAGCTGGGGTGGCGTGCTGGCCGACGGCGCCTTCCAGGAATTCAGCCTGGCCTACACCGCGCGCGTGCTGGCCCAGCTCAAAACCGAGCACCACGGCCAGCGCATCCCCAGCATCGTCTTCACCAAGGGCGGTGGCCTGTGGCTGCCCGAGATGGCGGGCCTGAACTGCGACGTGCTGGGCCTGGACTGGACCATGAACCTGGGGCGCGCGCGCGCCCAAGTGGGCGGCGCAGTCGGCGGCCCCGGCAAGGCGCTGCAGGGCAACATCGACCCCAACATCCTGTTTGCCCCACCGCAGAGCATCGCCGCCGAGGTGCGCCGGGTGCTGGACAGCTTTGGCACGCCCCACACCGACCGCAGCACCAGCGGCCCCACGCACATCTTCAACCTCGGCCACGGCATCAGCCAGTTCACACCGCCCGAGCATGTCTCGGCCCTGGTCGAGACGGTGCACAGCCACTCGCGCCAGATGCGATCAGTGGCTTGAATGCCCTGGTTTGAGCCCTTAAAGCGCGCCACCCGCCCCGGACATCTCATGCAAATTCAGATTTCCCCTCTTGACTTATGCACAAAAAAAGGGCGTTGTGCTTTTTCAGGCTGATGCCGTTGCCCGGCATTTGGCTCCCGCCCTCCAAATTGCAAGTTATTGATTTCATTTGACTTTTTCCAATGCACGTCGAATGAGCAATCTGACAAAAGCCTTGATTTATATGGGCTTTGAGGCCTTGACGAAGGGTTTTCAACAAAGTTATCCACAGTTTTTCTGGATGAAAATCAAAGCACTTTGAAATCAAGCACTTAGGCACGATTTCGCGATTTCACCTAATCATCAAATTTCACAAATTCACCTCAAAACTGGAGCAACTGTCATTGTCCATGTGGTTTGATATCGCCGTTCAGACACCTGCACACAGCCAAGTGGGGGGCTTGCTGAGCTACCGCAGCCCGCAAGCCCTGCAAGCGGGACGACTGGTGCGCGTCCCTCTGGGCCAGCGTGAGGTGCTGGGGGTGGTCTGGGCCGTGCGCGATGCGCCGCCGCCCGACCTCCCCGCATCGGCCGTCCGCGATGTACTGGGCGTACTCGAAGACTTGCCCCCGCTCGACGAGGCCTGGCGACAACTGGTGCAGTTCTCGGCCCAGTATTACCAACGGTCATTGGGCGAGGTGGCCCTGTCGGCCCTGCCGCCACAATTGCGCGACCTGACATCCGTACAACTGGCCCGACGCCTGAAAAAACAGAACACCGAGCGCACGGTGCAAACATCCCCCGGCCCGGCCCTGTCGCCCGAACAACGCACCGTGCTGGACCAGATGGCCGCAGGCACTGGACCATTCCTGCTGTTTGGCAGCACCGGCAGCGGCAAAACCGAGGTGTATCTGCAGGCTGTGGAGCGCATGCTGGCGCACGATCCGCAAGGCCAGGCCCTGCTCATGGTGCCAGAGATCAACCTCACGCCCCAACTCGAACAACGGGTACAGGCCCGATTTGGCCGCGAAGCCGTCGTCTCCATGCACAGCGGCTTGACACCGGCCCAGCGCCTCAAGGGCTGGCTGGCCGCACACGCGGGTCACGCCCGCATCGTGCTGGGCACGCGCATGGCGGTGTTGGCGTCCATGCCATGCCTGAAACTCATCGTGGTCGACGAAGAGCACGACCCCAGTTACAAACAACAAGAAGGCGCCCGCTACTCGGCCCGCGATCTGGCGGTGTACCGGGGCAGACTGCACCAAGCCAAAGTGCTGTTGGCCTCGGCCACCCCTTCGCTGGAGAGTTGGCACCACAGCCGCCCGGCCGATGCGCAGGGGTCAGGGGGGCGGTACCAGCGTCTGCTGATGCCCTCGAGAATTGGGGCGGGTGATGGCGCCAGCCTGTTGCCCAAGGTGCGCCGGGTCGACATGAACAAGCAGCCCCGTCGCACCGTGCTGTCTGCGCCCCTGCTGGCTGCACTGCAAGAGCGGGTTGCGCGCGGCGAACAATGCATGCTGCTGCTCAACCGCCGCGGCTATGCCCCGGTGCTGCACTGCGCCGACTGCGGCTGGAAAAGCGCCTGCCCCCACTGCAGCGCGTTCCGGGTGTTCCACAAAATCGACCGCACCCTGCGCTGCCACCACTGCGGCCTGACCGAGCGGGTGCCGCGCGCCTGCCCCGATTGCGGCAATGCCGACATCGCCCCCATCGGCCGGGGCACCGAGCAACTTGAAGAGCACTTGGGCGAGTTGCTGGCGCACGTGTTGCGCCCCGATGGCACGCCCGTGCGCATCGCCCGGATCGACGCCGACACCACACGCTCCAAAGGTGCCCTGGAGAGCCAGCTGGCCCAGGTGCATGCGGGCGAAGTGGACATCTTGGTGGGCACGCAGATGATTGCCAAAGGGCACGACTTCCGGCACATCACCCTGGTGGCCGCCGTCAACCCTGACACGGCCCTGTTTTCGAGCGATTTCCGTGCACCCGAACGGCTGTTTGCCTTGCTCATGCAAGCGGCGGGCCGCGCCGGGCGGGACGCCAGCCACAGCGCAGGCAGCGAGATGTGGGTGCAGACCTTTCATCCCACACACGCCTTGTTCGAGGCGCTCAAGAAACACGACTACCCGGCCTTTGCCGCCAGCGAGCTGGCCGAACGCAGCGCGGCCGATCTGCCCCCCATCAGCCACCAGGCCCTGCTGCGCGCCGATGCCCGCACCCAGGAAGCCGCCCAAGCCCTGCTGAACGCGGCCCGAGAGGCGTTGGAGGCGCAACTGGCTGCCGACACGGCCACCGCCGGCCTGCTGCAGCAAGTGAGCGTCTACCCGGCTGTGCCCATGGGCATGCCACGCGTGGCCGATGTGGAACGCGCCCAGATGCTGCTGGAAAGCCCCAGCCGCATGGCGCTGCAAAAGGTGTTGTGGCACCTGCACGGCGTGTTGCATCAGGTGCGCAGCCAGCCCGAACACAAGGGCGTGATCCGCTGGCTGGTGGACGTGGACCCTCAGGCGATTTGAAGGTTCACCGTCTCTGACGTTGCCACAGCGCCCAAACCAGCACCGCACAGCACAAGGCCCACAGCGGCCCCAGGCCCCAGGCACTGGCCCATCGGGCAAAAGGCGTCAGGCCATCTCGACCCTCAAAAGAACCTGTCAGGCTGCCCCGGGTAAAGCGCGGCAGTTGCGCGCTCACCCGCCCAGTGTGGTCAATGATGGCGGTGGCCCCGGTGTTGGTGGCACGCAGCATCGGGCGCCCCAGCTCCATGGCCCGAAGGCGCGAGATGTTCAGGTGCTGGTCCACCGCCAGCGTGTCGCCAAACCAGGCGATGTTGCTCACGTTGACCAGGGCCGTGGGCGCCTTGGACGGGTCCTTGAAACGGATGGCCAGTTCCTCGCCAAACAGGTCTTCGTAACACACATTGGGAGCCAGACGCTGGCCTTGCCAGGCCAGCGAGGGCTGCTCCCAGCCACCGGATTTGAAGTCACCCAAGGGGATGTTCATCATGCGGATGAACCAGACAAAACCCGGCGGCATGAACTCACCAAAAGGCACCAGGTGTGATTTGTCATAGCGGTAGGGCGTCTCGCCCGGGAGGCCCAGCGCCACGACCGAATTGGTATAGCCCTCGTCCAGACTGCCCAAGGGCAGCCCGACCAGCGCCACGGGCCGGCCCGGCTCGGCGAAATGGGCCTGCAAGCCCGCCCAGTAGCCGTCTGGCAAATGGCGTGGCAACAGGGGAATGGCCGTCTCCGGTGCCACCACCAGCGCTGGCTGGCTGGCGCGCAGCTGTGCGTCATACCACTGCAGCGCGTCGCGCACCCCACTGGCCGCCTGAAACTTGTCGGTCTGTGAAATGTTCGCCTGCAGCAACTGCACCTGCCCCAGCCCGGCCGAGGTGGTGAACACCGGCCCCCAAGCCTGAAGGCCCCAACAAGCGAGCAGCACGCCAAGCAGTGGCTTGATCGCACCCAGCCGCCAGCCTGCGAGCGCCAGGCGCATGGCCAGCCAGGCGGCCAAGGCCCCCATGCCGTACACACCCACCCAGGGGGCCCAAACCGCCAAGGCACTGTCCACATGCGCGTAACCCCCGGCCCCCCAAGGAAAACCTGTCAGCCAGCGGCCTCGCATGAGTTCTGCCAAGGTCCACAAGGCAGCGAACAGGGCGCTGGACAGGCCGGGCCGTTGGGCCACCATGCCCCGCGCCAGAGCCACCCAAACCGCCGATGCGGCGGCGTAGTAAAGCGCCAGCGCCGCTGCCAGCGCCAGCACGGCCAGCACGGCCAAGGCAGCAGGCAGACCCCCCACATGGTGCATGGACACATACAGCCACCAAAAACAGCCCGTCAGCCAGGCCGTGGCGAACACCCCGCCGAACCAGGCGGCCTGCTTGACGGGACCCGCCCCGCCCCCCTGGTCAATGGGCAGCGCCACCAGTCGGGCCAAGCCCGCCGCCAGCACAGTCAGGCTCAGCACCTGCAGCCAGCCCTGGGCTTGTCCACTGCCGGGCCACGCGATCGAGGCGGCCTGTGCAGCGCCGGCGAGTGCGGCCCAAAGCACGGGCCGACCCACCGGGCGTGAGCGCAAGACGCTCATTCAGAGGGTCCGGACGGCAGCGGCGACACCTTGAACCAGCGCACCACGCCAGCCCGGGTGTGCAAAACCACAAAACGCAAGCCCGCCATCTCATGGGCTTCACCACGGTGCGGCACATGGCCCATTTCATGGGCGATCAAGCCGCCCAGCGTGTCGAAGTCATGGTCCTCCTCATCCTGCCGGGCTTGCTTCAAATCCACACCAAAGGCTTCGTTCACACGCGCCAGTGCGGTGTCTCCGCTGACCCGGAAGCTGCGGTCAGGCAGACCAAAAATATCCCCGGCATCGTCGGCGATGTCGAATTCGTCTTCGATCTCGCCCACGATTTGTTCCAGCACATCCTCGATGGTGATCAGCCCCGCCATGCGGCCGTACTCGTCGATGACGATCGCCAGGTGGTTGCGGTTGTCGCGAAATTGCCGCAGCAAATCGTTCAGGCCTTTGCTTTCGGGGATAAACACCGCGGGCCGCAACAGGGCGCGGATGTTCAGCTCTGGCGCGCGCTGCAGTTTGAGCAGGTCTTTGGCCAACAAGATGCCGATCACGTTTTCGCGCTCGCCCTCGTACACCGGAAAACGCGAGTGCGCCGTGTCGATCACCTGGTGGAGCAACTGGTCCAGGGGGTCTTCGATGTTGAGCAAATCCATGCGGGGGGCGGCCACCATGACATCGCCCGCTGTCATGTCGGCCATCCGGATCACGCCCTCCAGCATCAGGCGGCTTTCGGTATTGATGATCCGGTTGTCCTCGGCCTCGGCCAGGGTCTGGATCAGTTCGTCCGCGGAATCGGGGCCGGGGTGGATGAACTCTGCCAGTTTTTGCAGAAAACTCCGCTTGTCTTCGCGCTCAGCAGAGCGCGCGGGGTGGGGGTCTGACACGGTTGAGGTTTGCAGGACATGCGGTTGTGGGCAGACCGCTAGGATAGCGGAATCGGATGACGCCCCGGGCTTTGCGGTCAGCGGGCATTTTCACGCGCATCGCGCACCCCTTGGCGAATCTCCTGGAGCGTGCCCAGCCAGGCGCGGAACTGTTGGGCCTGCGTCTTGAGCTGGTAATCGAGCTCGGCCATCTGATCCTGCACCAGTCCGCTGATCTGGGTGTCCAAGGTGGCCAGGGGCAAGGACAGGTAGGCCTCGCTCTCGCTGCCATCGCGCTGCACGCTGGCACCGGCCTGGCGCGCGATCTTGATCATCGCCACGTTCTCGCTCAAGGCATGGATGAACAACAGGCTCACCCCCTGGTTGCGCGCATGCATCACCGCATGCGCGAACAACTTGGACCCCAGGCCCTTGCCCCGCTGGTGCGGTGCCACCGACACGCCAAACTCGGCACAGGTGGCCCATTGCGGATCCACCGAGTAGGCCAAATGGGCCATGGCCACCAGCTCCAGTCGCCGGTTGAACACCCCGAAAATCTCATCCCGTACAAAGTCCAGACCGGACACATAGCGGCCAATTTGCTCGTCTGTGGCGACATAACCAAAACGCAGGTAACGGTCTTGCGGGGGCAACGCCAGCAAATGCCGCTCAATGCGGGGCTTGTGCCGGGGCGCCAAGGAACGGATCGGCACCCAGGGCAAGGCCGTGTGGCCCCCCTGATCGGATGTGGAATTGGCCGAGGCAGGCAGGCCCAGGCACCGACGCCAGAAGGTTCGCCAGGAACGGATCCAATCCATCAAACGGGTCTCGTGTGGGGTGTGCATTCGAAAACCTAGGGTTAGTACTTATTTTGCACCCATGTTGGTGGCCTTTCACGAACCGGGTTTTGTCGCCTGTGGGACCTGAGCGCATCGCCCTCGGGAATTGCCCGATACCTCACATCCGCAGAGCTGGTGACAATCCTTGGCTATCAGGAGAGAAGTACATGGAACGTTTCTGGCTTAAAAATTACCCATCCGGTGTGCCCCACGACATTGACACCGAGCAATACAAAAGCCTGACGGATTTGATGGAGCAGGCATTTCGCGCACATGGCGACCACCCGTTTTCGGTCTGCATGAACCGCTGGATGAGCTACAAGCAGCTCGACGAGCTGTCCTCGGCACTGGGTGCCTGGCTGCAAAACAAGGGGCTGGAGCCCGGCAGCCGCGTGGCCATCATGCTGCCCAACCTGCCCCAGTTTGCCGTGACCATGGCGGCGATTTTGCGGGCCGGCTACACCTGCGTGAACGTCAATCCGCTGTACACCCCGCGTGAGCTGGAGCACCAGCTCAAGGACTCCGGGGCCAGCGCCATCGTGATTCTGGAAAACTTTGCAGCCACTTTGCAGGAAGTGATCGAGCGCACCGCCGTGCAACACGTGGTGCTGGCATCGATTGGCGACTTGCTGGGCCCCATCAACGGCCGCTGGCTGACCTTTGCCGTGCGGCACCTGGCCAAAATGGTGCCCCCCTTCGAGTTGCCATTGAGCAACGGGCGCACCGTCACCTCGTTCAAAAAAGCCATTGCCCAGGGTCGCAACCTGAACCTGCGCCCCACCGCGCAAACCATGGACGACATTGCCTTCTTGCAATACACAGGCGGCACCACCGGTTTGTCCAAAGGCGCGGTACTCACCCACCGCAACGTGGTCGCGGCGATGCTGCAAGCCGAAGGCTGGTTTTCGCCCGCCTTGGCCGATGTGCCCGACCTGCGCAAGGTGAACAACATCGCGGCCTTGCCGCTGTACCACATCTTCGCGCTGACGCTGTGCTTGTTGGCCATCCGCCAGGGCTCTTACCTCACCCTGGTCCCCAACCCGCGCGACTTTGCCAAGTTCATCGAGGTGCTCAAGCAGCGCCCATTCCACGTGATGCCGGGCGTGAACACCTTGTTCAATGCGCTGATGCAACACCCCATGTTCAAGTCCATCGACTTCTCATCGCTCAAGCTCACCCAGGCGGGTGGCATGGCCGCCTCCGAAGGCACGGCCCGTCACTGGCAAACCGCCACGGGCAGCGCCATGATTGAAGGCTGGGGCATGAGCGAAACCTGTGCCATCGGCACCAACAACCCCGTGACCCAAAAGAACTTCAGCGGCAACATCGGCCTGCCCCTGCCAGGCATCGACATCGCCATCAAGGACGACGATGGCCACAGCCTGCCTGTGGGCAGCTCGGGTGAAATCTGCATCCGCGGCCCCAACGTCATGACCGGCTATTACAACCAGCCCGAAGAAAACGCCAGGACCTTCACGCCCGATGGCTTCATGCGCACGGGCGACATCGGCATCATGGACGAGGAGGGATACACCCGCATCGTGGACCGCAAGAAGGACATGATCATCGTCAGTGGCTTCAACGTCTTCCCCAGCGAACTGGAGAACCTCATTTCCACCTGCCCGGGTGTGGTCGAATGCGCGGCGGTTGGCATCCCCGACGCCATGCAAGGCGAGACCATCAAGGTGTTCGTGGTGCGCAATGACCCGATGCTGACCGAAGAGGCCGTGGCCCGCTTCTGCCACGAGAACCTGACCGGCTACAAGCGCCCGAAATACATCGAATTCCGTGACGAACTGCCCAAATCCAATGTGGGCAAAATCCTGCGCCGGGATCTGCGCAGCAGCCAGTGAGCGCGCACCACGTCGGCCTGTTGCCCGCGGGCGTGACCGTGTTCGAGCGGGGCTGGCTGTCGGCCAACAACGTGCTGCTGCAAGGTAAAGATGGCGCCACTTTGGTCGACAGCGGCTATGTGAAACACCAGGCCCAGACCCTGGCCCTGGTGCAACACGCCTTGCAGGGCCGCCCGCTCAACCTCCTGGTCAACACCCACTTGCACAGTGACCACTGCGGTGGCAACCAGGCCCTGCAAACCCATTACCCCGAGCTGCACACCTGGATCCCCCCCGGGCTGGCGCAGGCGGTGCAAGACTGGTCAGAAGACGGTTTGAGCTACAAGCCCACCGGCCAGAACTGTCCGGCCTTTCGCTTCAACAGCCTGCTGCAACCGGGCAGCACCCACCGCTGGGGCGACCTGGACTGGCAGGTGCACGCCGCGCCAGGACACGACCCCCATTCGGTGATTTTGTTTGCGCCCGAACACCGCCTGCTGTTGTCGGCCGACGCCCTGTGGCAAAACGGATTTGGTGTGGTGTTTCCCGAGCTCGAAGGCGTGGACGCCTTTGACGAGGTGGCGCAAACACTGGACCTGATCGAGCGGCTGAACCCCGCCACCATCATCCCCGGGCACGGGGCGGTGTTCACCGAACTGGCACCCGCCCTGGCCCTGGCCCGCAGCAAACTCGCGGGCTTTGCCCAAAACCCCGAACGCCACGCGCGCTATGGTGCCAAGGTGCTGCTCAAATTCAAGCTGCTGGAGTGGGGCCAGATCTCCCAAGCCGAGTTCAGCGACTGGGCCGCCCGCGTGCCCTACCTGAAGGCGCTGCACCAACGCTTTGGCCAAGGTCTGGACTTGGACGAATGGCTGGACATGATGCTGGCCGAATTGGCGCGCAGCGGGGCGGTGCTGCTGGAGGACGGGATGCTGCTGGACGCGTGAGCGTACTGGCACCTCCAACAAAACTGCAAGCGGCCTCCGGTGCACTCGGGCGCGCCATGCCCGTGGCTGCCACCGATGGTGGACATTCCCGTTTTGACCGCAGACAGCACCTCATGCGGTGTCTCCGAGCACCGTTGCCACCAGTTTCTGCGCGGTGCCATCGTGGCGCAGACCCAGTCGTTCGGCCAAGGGCGTGTGCAGTGGTGGATAGCGGGCAAACAACCGGTCCACCCTGTCCTGCGGACGGCTGCTGACCAATGCGCGCGTCTGCGGCCCCAAACGTTGGGCCAGGGCATCCACCACCTCTTGCATGCTGAGCCAGAGCGCTGGCATCAAGGCCACCCTGCGCAGACCCAGCGGGCCGTTCGGGCTGAGGTCAGCGCTGGCCGCCTGGCGCAGGTTATTGGCACAACAGTGCACCGAAATCCACCACGCGGTGCCTTCGGCGCGCACGGGCAACTCGATAGGCTGCCCATCGCGCAAACACCAAAAAAGCTGGCTCATGAAGGCAGACATCAATTGGGCATCTGCTCCCGGGCGGGCCACCACGCCGGGCAATCGCAACGAGCAGCCCAGCAAACCACCGCGCCGGGCCGCGTCGGCCAGCAAAATCTCGCCAATCAGCTTGTGCGCGCCATAACTCAAAGCGGGCGCAACTGGCGTGTCGTCATCCACCTGCGCGCTGAGTTGCTCGCCGTACACCGCCACCGAGCTGGCATAGACCACCCGGGGTGGCGCTGCGGGGCGGTTGAGCGCCTCGAAGAGTGCCACCGTTGCCTCCAGATTGACTTGTCGACCGAGCAAGGGTTGGGCCTCGGCTGCGCCACCGGGCAGGCAGGCCAGGTGGAAGACCACATCGGGGGGCTGTTGCAGGGCTTGTGTCAGCACCCCCGGGTCGGCCACGCTGCCAGCCACCGCGCGCCAGCGCGGGTCAGCGCACGCTGGCAGCCGAAGATCCAGTCCAGTGAGTTGGGTGACGGGCTGGCCAGACAGACCCTCGGCCAGCAATTGCGCCACCAGAACCTGGCCGATGAACCCTCCGGCTCCGGTCACCAGTACTTTCATGCGCCCGATCCCGCCATGATCCGCTGCACCACCTGCTGGTCAATGGCGCCAAACGGTCCGTCCTGTCCACCCTCGTGGCGCGCTTGCATCCGGACACGATCGCCAAAAGCCATGTAGGAGGTTTTCGGCTCCCCCATGTCGACCATTTCGATGGCGCGGCGCTCGGCGATGCATGACGACCCAATGGTCCGGTAATCCGGGTTCGAAACTGTCCCGGAGCCGATGACCGTGCCGGCCACCAAATCGCGGCTGTAGGCGGCGTGTGCAACCAGTTCATCGAAGCCAAAGGCCATGGCGCCGCCATGCGCCGCGCCAAAACGCTGACCGTTCCAGTCCACCTCCAGCCGCATCTGCACCCGCGCATCGCGCCAGCCAGCACCCAGTTCGTCCGGTGTCACGGCAATGGGCGCCATGCTGCAGGCAGGTTTGGCATGGATCCAGCCAAAGCCCGTCTTCATTTCCACCGGCGCAAGGCGCCGCAGCGACCAGTCATTGACCAGGACCACCAGCCGGATGTGGCTGCGCGCAGCGGCGCTGGAGGTGCCCATGGGCACGGCATCGGTGATGACACCAAACTCGCCCTCGAAATCGATGGCATCGTCCGCGCTGGGCAGGGGCACATCGGCGCAAGGTGCGATGAACTGGTTGGACAGGCCCTGGTACATCAGCGGGCGACTCGGGTCGTTTTTCTTCTCGATTTTGAACACCACATCCATCAGGTCCCCATGCGACTGGAAGGCTGAACCGTCCAGCCATTGCCAGGCGCGTGGCAAGGGGGCCAGGGCCTGACGCCCATCAAATGCCTGCGCCTGCGGACAGCCGCCGGCGTCGAGTGCAGCCGCCAGCGCGCGCAGCGCAGGTTCGGCCTCCTCCCAGCGCTCAAGGGCGGCCTGCAGACTGGGGGCGATGGCCTGCGCGCTGGCGCACAAGCGACCATCGCTGGAGAGAACGACCAGTTGGCCGTCGGGGGTCTGATGGGGCAGGGTGGCGAGTTTCATGGGGGATGGCCTGCTGGTGGGTGGAGGACAAATGGCGAAGTAAGTGGTGCAAATGGCAGTGGTTCAAATCGGCAATGACAAAGGTGGGGCGCTCGCCATCGCCCGTCATCCAAGGCCGGCCAAGGCTTGCGCGATCTCGGGCGCGTACTCGCCATCGATCAGGATGAACAGCATGCGGCAGGGCTTGCCCGAGCGGTTGGCCCAGGCGTGGTTGGTGCCGCGCTGGATCACCACACTGCCAGGCTTGAGCGCCACCTCGGAGTCGTCGAGCACCAGCGTCATTTCGCCCTCGATGACGATGCCATAGTCGACCGACTCGGTCCTGTGCATCAGCGGGTGCGGCGAATGCGCTTTGACCGTGGAAGCCGCGCTGTCCCCGATCTGGCTGAAGGCGTCGTGCATGCGCGCCGCCCCCTGTTGCAGGAAATCCTCGGTGTCCGGTGGGATATCGACAAAGCGGATGCGGGTGCCCCGCGAAGGCGGCTTGAGCTGCAGCGCACCGAGACTCGGATCGGGTCCGTTGTCGACGCACACGGGCGAGCCCTCGGTGCTCCAGACCTCGTGGAAAGTGGTCCCGGGAATCGCTGCAATGGCGGCCACATGCGGCAAGGGTCCATGCGAGACAACGATGGCCTTGCCTTGGCGGTCATGACCGGTGACCGTGCGGATGATGGGAGGGAATGACGCGCCCATTCACAGCTCATCCAGAATGGCCACCGCCCGCGTCCAACCGGCCGAGGCCCCGCGGATTTTGTGCGGAAAGCAACTGATGGTGAAGCCATGCGGGGGCAAGGCCTCCAGGTTGTGCAGTTTCTCCAGATGGCAGTAGCCGATGTCGCGACCGGCCTTGTGGCCTTCCCAGATCAGGCTGGTGTCGCCAGTGGCCGCCACCTTCTGTGCGGTGTACGAGAAAGGGGCGTCCCAGCTCCAAGCATCGGTGCCGGTCAGGCGCACCCCACGCTCGAGCAGGTACATGGTGGCTTCATAGCCCATGCCGCAGCCGGCCTGCACGTAATCATTGTGGCCATAGCGGGATCCGGCGCGGGTGTTGACCACCACGATGTCCAGCGGCTGCAAGGTCCAGCCGATGCGGGCGAGTTCGGCCTCCACATCGGCGGCAGTGGCCACATAGCCATCGGGCAGGTGCCGGAAATCCAGCTTCACTCCGGGCTGCAGGCACCACTCCAGCGGCACCTCGTCAATCGTGATGGAGGGCCTGGCCCCGCCCAGCTTGGCGTCCTGGGTGGAGTGAAAGTGCCAGGGCGCATCCAGGTGGGTTCCGTTGTGGGTGGTGAGGGTCACCCACTCGACCGCTGCCGCCTCGCCATCGGGATAGTCCTCGGGTCGGGTGCCCGGCAGCAGCTGGGTGAACTCGGCAATGGTGTCTGCGTGCTTTTGGTAAGTGATCTTGGGGGCCAGCGGCGGTGGATCCGAGACCACATCGTTTTCAAGATAGATCGACAGATCGACCAACCGCCTTGCGGGGCGCGCGGGGCGTACAGCCTTGGGTGCAACGTTGCTCATGGTTCGTTCTCCGTGGTCAAATCGGTTGGGCCAGCGCCATCAGCGACTCACGCATGATCTGCGTGTGTTCGTCCTTGCTGCCATGGGTCATTTCGATTTCGCCCAAACGCAGCGAGTTCTCCACAACCATCCGGCAGCGCTCCCAGCGCCGATCCTGGAAAGCCTGCAGCGCAGCAGGCATGGACTGGGCAGACCCCAGACACTCGGCCAACACCAGGCCGTCCTCGATGCCAATGCAGGCCCCCGAGGCCAAATGCGGTGTGGTGGCGTGCACCGCGTCGCCGATGAGGACCACCCGGCCTTTGTGCCAGGGCTGGGGCATCAGCATCGCCTCCAGAGGCCTGAACACAATCTGGGCCTTGTCGGTGATTTGCTCACGCAGTGTGGCCAGCAGCGGCGCGCTGAAGTCCTCCAGCAGACCCCGCATCAAGCGCGGAAAATCCTTCGGGTCCACATGCGCATTGTCCGGGCGATGCTCGGTGATGAACATGTACATCTCGGTGCTGGAGACCGGGTTGACACCGGGCTTGGTCTGGGGCCCCATCCACATCATGGTGCAGCCGACTTCGACGGGACGCTGCAGCACCGCACGCCAGACTGCCTGGCCGGTGTAACGCGGTTGGCTGGCTTCAGGAAAGACACGCTCGCGCACCCTGGAGTACAGGCCATCGGCACCGACCACCAGGTCGTAGCGGCCTGCGCTGCCATCCGAGAAGTGAACGGTGACGCCATCGGCATCCTGCTCCAGGCCCTGAAAACCCACGCCCAAGCGGACCCGGGTACCGCTGGCACGCGTGGCATCGGCGAGGATGCGCGCCAGCACCGGGCGCATGATGGCGCCGCTGCCCGGCACATCGGGCCCTGCCAGCCGCGGTGTTGGCAACTCGCCGATGGGTTGGCCATTGCCCAAAAACAGCTTGACACCGTCAGCGGCATGGCCATCGCGCAAGAACGCGTCCAGCACGCCCAGCTGGCGAAAGGCCCGCAGCGTTGCACTGCCCAGACTGATGCCTGCGCCGTAAGAGCGCCAGTCCGGGTCCTTTTCCACCAGCTCCACGTCCACACCGTGCTTTCTCATCTCGATGGCTGCGGCCATGCCGGAAAAACCACCGCCCACGATCAGGGTCTTGAGTTGTCGGGTCATGTTTTGTCTCCTAGGGTTTCAGGTCGGTTGCAGGATGTGTTGTTCGGTCAATGGGCGGCCTCTGTGGCAGTCGGGGGCGGTGCATGGCCAAGGTCGATCTGGACCATGCCCGCCGGGTCCAGCCGCATGGCCACAGGCCACAGGGCCTGCCCCTGGCAGGGTCCGAGCTTGCAAACACCACTCAAGGGGTCGAAGCGGGCGCCGTGTGCGTGGCACATCAGCGCCTGGCCGTCGCCCGAGAAATAGGCGTCCCGACGCCAGGCCATCGGACCGGTGCGCCAATGGGGGCACCAGTCGTACCAGGCACGCCACTGCCCCTGCCAGCGGATCACAAAGACGGTGGCTTGGCCCCGACCATGCAGGTCGAAACCACGGGCCTGACCGTCGGCCATGCTCTCGGCATGGCACAGGGTTGTCCAGGTCACGGTCTCAGCGCTGGGCGGCATGGGCAGGCACGCTTGCTCGAGGGTCATGCCGCACCCCTCAGTGCGCCGCCTGCTGGCCAGGAGGCGGTGGCCCACCGGGTGCCCATTTTTCGCGCCGCGTGAAGAGGAACAGCTGGGAAGCCTCGGCGTTCATGGGAACGGCGCGTGGCTTCCAATGCGCATCGTGCCGATCCATGTCGGCGTCGTATTCGACATGGCAGCCCAAGGGGCTGTTGAAGTACCAGAACCAGTTGCTGCCGAACTTGTGCCGGCCAGGCCCCCAAAAAGACTCGTAACCCTTGCCGGCAAAACGGTAGCCCGCCTGCATGAGCGCGCCCGGACCGGCCATGTGGAAGGTGAAATGCTCCACGCCCTTCATGAACGCAGGGGTCTGGATCATGAACAGCGTGTGGTGGTCCTGGGTACCACCAGGCTGCAGGAATCCACCCGCACCGATCAGGCGGTCGGTTTCGCGAAAGCCCAAGCGTTGGGTGTAGAACGCCGCGGCCTTGGGCTCGTCCGGCACGAAATACACCACATGCGACAGGCTGAGCGGGCGCGCCGATGCGCCCTCGTCCACCGCAACGTCATTGACCGGGCGACGCGGCCCGGCCCCAGGGCTGTTGACCACTTCCCCGGATGCCTGCACCGTGCGTCGTACAGTGATCTGAAAACCCAACACAAAGCCCATGTCATCGACCGTCTGCAGACTGCCATCGGCCAGGCGCGTCACCTCCCGGTCGCGACCGAGCTCGGTGGCAATGGCCGCCAAGGTCGCGGCATCCGCCACGCCATAGGTGGTCTTGCGGATCATCGAAGCGGTTCCCAGACCGGGCGGCAACGCAGGATCGTCCTTGGCGCGAATCACCACTGCGGTCCCGTCCTCGGCCTCAAAGCGCTCGCCGGCATGGCCCACCGGGGTCAAGCCGTAATCGCACAGGTATTGGGTGCAGGCTGCGACATCGTCGACACCAAACAGCAATTCATCAAGTCCGATGATGTTCATGGGGATCCTCTCTTTCGGAAAACTCTTGGGAAGAAACGCCGTCTTCAATCGGGCATGGCTGCAGGCTCAGCAGGTACGACCACCCAACACCTCGGCCACCCAGTCGGCAATGAAGTGCCCGGCATTGATGCTGTTGTCGAAACTGGAGTGCTGCACGCCCCCCTCGCGCTCGGTGAAGACTTTCAACGCGCGCCGCGGGCTGTTCACCAGTTGCTCATAGGTGCGGTGTGCCCAATGCAGGGGAATCTGGGAATCCTTCTCGCCGTGCGTGACCAGAAAGGGCACGCGGATGCGGTCCAGGATGCCGTCCAGGTGAACGTTCTCGGCGATGCGCATGAAGTCATCCATGTCTGTGGCACCCCAAACCCAAAAAACATGGGCCCAATAGTGGGGCACAGGCAAATTGCCTTCCTTTTGCAAGCGGCGTTTTTGCACATCGCGCCAGTCGTGGTTGGCCCCCCAGGAGACACCGCAAGCAAAGCGCGGCTCGAAGGCCACGGCCCGTGGACAGTAGTAACCGCCAAGCGACACCCCCTCCAGGCCAATGCGGCGGGCATCCACCTCGGGCCGGGTTTCCAGCCAATCGACCACGCGGCTGGCCCAGTGCTCGCTGTCGTAGCGGGCGGTCAGGCCGTGCAGGCGCAGTGCCTCGCCCGTGCCGGGTTGGTCCACCAGCAGTGAGGACACGCCGCGTCGGGCCAGCCATGCAGGCAGGCCAACCCGGTACTTCATTTCCTTGGTGGAATCGAGTCCGTTGACCTGGACCAACACGGGCGCGGGCCCCTGCACATTCTCGGCCCGCACATACAGGGCCGACAGTTCCTTGCCTTCGTAGGGGATGGTGACCCGCTCACAGTTGTCTCGGGACAGTTGCAGGCCACGCTCGAAGGTCTTGAGGAAATGCTGGTACAGCGCCATACGGCCTGCTGCGCCGTGGGCTTGCAGGCGCTCACACGTCAGCAGGTAGGTCGCGGCGCGGTTGTATTTCTCGCCAGCCGACAAGAGTCGGCCGGCGGCCTCGTCTTCGGCGGCCAGCAAACAAAGCTTGTCGGCCATCTGCGACCAGGTCTCGCGGAAGGCTTGCGTGCCGGCAGCGTCGGGGGACTTGGCGGCCTCCTGCAAAGGCGCACACATGGTCTCGATCTCACCGATGCGCGCCCCCATCTCGATGGCCAGATCGACCGACAGGTTCCAGACGTAATTGGTTGGGAAATACTTGAACACGGAGAGTCCTTGTGCAACAGATGCTTACTTGAACCAAAGGGCCAAACCTGGCCAGGCCACGATCAGGCCAACCACCACCAACGCCGCAGCGGCAAAGGGCAACGCACCCAGGTAAATGTCCCTGAGTGAAATGCGGTGACCCAGCCCCTGAGCATCGAGCGTGCTCTTGACGATGAACGGGCTGATGCCCAAAGGCGGGGTGATGATCCCGATCTCCACCGTGATCATGGTGATGATGCCGACCCAGACCAGGTCTGCGCCCATGTCCTTGAAAACCGGCGCGAACACCGGCACCGCAATCAAAACGGTGGACACACTGTCCAGCGCCGTGCCCAGCACCAGCACAATGGCGATGTAGACCAGCATCACCGACAGCAGCGTGTACTGGTGGGTGGCAATCCATTGGCTCATGTAACTGGGCAGCCCCGAGATGGCCAGAAATCGGGTGAACATGGCGGCGGAGGCGATGATCAGCACGATGGAGGCCGTGACGTAACCGGTATCGATCAGGATGTGCCAGAAGCTGCGCGGCGTGAGTGCGCGGCGCCACAGGGCAATGACTGTGGCGCCGGCCGCACCGACGGCGCCCGCCTCGGTCGCGGTGAACAGGCCCGCATACATGCCGCCCAGCACCAGTGCAATCAGCACAGCGATCGGCAACACCATCTTGACCATGCCCATGCGATCCCCATCGCCGTGTTCACGTCTGAGCGCCTCACTGGCGCGCTGGATGCCGGGGTGGCGACCGGCCACCACCCAGATGGTGACCATGAAGGCCAGGCTCAAAATGAGGCCGGGCACCAGGCCCGCGTTGTACATGTCGCCGATCGACGTCTCGGTGATCACTGCGTAGATGATCATCAGCACCGATGGCGGAATCAGCATACCGAGCATGGCCGAACCGGCCACCACGCCCACGGCCAGCCGCTCGGGGTAGCCCCGGCGCAGCATCTCCGGCACGGCCATGCGGGTGAACATCACCACCGCAGCAATGGACACGCCGGTGACGGCGGAAAAGATCGCGTTGCCCACCACGGTGGCCTGGCCAACGCCCCCACGCACGCGGCCGAACATGCGCTCGGCCACGATGTAACTGTCACGGCCCATGCCGGCGGCCATGACCATGAAGCCCATCAGCACGAACAAAGGGGCCGTGCCAAATTCGTATTCCGTGACCGCATCGGTGGCGGTCTGACCCAGCATTTGCCCAGCCAGTGCCCAGTTGTCCCGTATCAAAGCAATGCCCACAAAAGACACCAGCAGCAGCGAGGTGGAAATGTGCATGCCCAGATAGATGAGCAAGGTGAGCGCAGCAAATCCGGCCAGCCCCATTTCCAGAGGACTCATGAGACCACCTTGTTGGCCGGGTCGACCTCGATGAAGCGACGCCGCTGCCACCCTGCGCGGGCAAATCCAACGGCCATCACCAGGTATTGCAAGGCCATCACCGCGCAACCAAAGAAGATCACGGCAAAGATCGGCCACTTGGGGAAGGAGAACATGGCGGGTGTGCCGTAATAGTCGCCACTGTCTCGTGCGATCACCAGCAGGGGCCAGACATAGCGGGCTGTCACGGCAAACAGCGCGGCGCCGAACGCGTGGTGGACGGCCAGCAGCCACTGTTCGGCCCGCACCGAGCGCTGCCCGAGCCACCCGACCAGGCCATCGGCCGCGATCACCCGACCTGCCGCCAAGGTGCTCGGGAATTGAAGGAACACGACCACGGCGATGGACATGGCCACCATCTCAGCGGTCCCGGTCAAAGGACGCGAGAACAGGCCACGGCCCACGACGTCGGTCAGCACCACGCCCATGATGAACAGGACCAAGCATGTCCCCAGGGCATTCATGCCCCGGGTCAAGCCGTCCAGCAGGCGCGCTGGCGACACCTTCACTCCTTGTCCCAATCACGCGCGAATTTCACACCTTCGGCGCGCAACGCGTCCATGTAGGCGCGCAGGACGTCCCGCGCGGGCTGGCCATTCTGGGCAATCCAGGCCCTGGCCGGGTTCTCGATCGCCCGGGCCCAGCGTTCACGCTCGGCGGCTGACAGCGCTGAAATCTTGCCTCCCCCTGCCCGGTAGGCGGCTTCGGCTGCTGCCAGCGAGGATTGCATGTCGGTCACATAACGCGCGGCATAGGCGTCCGAGGCCAGGCGCACCGCCGCCTGCCCCTCCGGTCCCAGCCGGTCCCACGTCTGCTTGTTCATGGACAGCGCCCCCGGGAAAGTGGCCCCCATACCGGTCTGGATGTAGTTGGGCGCCACCTCGAATAGCTTGATCTGGGACGCGGCGCTGAGGAAAGTGAGGACACCGCCATACACCCCGGACTTCAAGTCGTTGTAGTAGGCGGGCAGGCCTGCGGCCACACCCGTGGCACCCGTCCCCCTGAGCCAGGACAGCGGAACCGGCGAGCTGCCGATCTTCTTGCCATTCACATCCTCATAGCGCTCCACCTGGAAATTGGCAAACAAGCCGTAGTCATCCACCGCAGTGCCCGCCAGGAACACCTGGTTGTGCCGCTCCCAGGCACTGCGCAGCAGCGGGTTGTTGCGGTTCATGTCGTTCATGACTTTGACCACCGGGCGCAGGTCGGTGGGGCCGAAGGGGGCCATGAAAGTCACCTGCTGCAGCGGCAGCTTGGCCGGATGGAAAACGGTACCGACCACCCCCATGTCGCACACGCCTTGCTGCATGGCTTCGAGTTCACCACCGATCTTGGCGAGTGTGCCGCCGTAGGCTTCGTTCCAGCTGATTTTCATCTTGCCCGTCTTGGCCAATTCGGCATTCACGGTGGGAATGAAGGTTTGTGAAATCAGCCTGACAAATGAGAAGACGGGCGCCTGTCCGGAGCAGACGGTCATCTTGATTTCTTGCTGTGCGCATGCGGCCGAGGCCGCCAGCATGCCAGCGATGAGAACCTGTTTTCGCAGGGGGTTGCGCAGTTGCATGGTGGTCTCCTTGGAATTGTGGGGGTCAGGGATAGTCCTGACCCACAGCACTGTAGAAAGCACCATTCCATTCGTAAAATGGAAAAACTCAATCCCTCGCATTCAGCACATCAATACCTGAGCCGCCTCATGCGCTACAAACAACTGGATCTGAACCTGCTCGTCGCACTCGATGCCCTGCTGCATGAGCGCAGCATCAGCCGTGCCGCTGAGAGGGTTTTCCTCAGCCAACCCGCCATGAGCAATGCCCTGGCCCGCTTGCGCGACTACTTTGGCGACGAGCTGCTCACGCCGATGGGCAGACTGATGGTGCTGACGCCGCGCGCCGAGTCCTTGCAGCAGCCGGTGCGTGAGATCCTGCTGCGGGTCGACAGCGCCGTGGTGGCCCCCTCCACCTTCGAGCCCGCCAACTCGATGCGCTCGTTTTCCATGCTGGTGTCGGACTTCACCACCACCGTTTTCATGCCGCAATTCTTGCGCACGCTCTACCAACAGGCACCGGGCGTGCAGATCAACCTGAAGCCGCAGGCCCGCTCACCCCACGAACTGCTGGAGGAAGGCGAAGCAGACTTCCTGATCATCCCGATGCAGTATGTCTCCAGCCTTCACCCTTGTGTCCCCTTGTTCGAGGACGATTACGTGGTGGTCAGTTGGGAGGGCCATCAGACGGTCCGCGAGAGCCTGACCCGCGAGCAATTCCTGCAGGCCGGCCATGTGGTCTCTAGCTACAACTCCGGCAACAACCGTTACCTGCCGGTACTGGAGGGTTGGTTTCTGGAACGCGAGGGCATCGCTCGGCGGATCGAGGTTACCGCGGCCAGCATGGCCGCCTTGCCCAGCCTGGTGGTCGGGACGGAGCGGTTGGCCACCGTGCACCGGCGCATCGCGATGCACGCGCAGCAGCACCTGCCCATCCGCGTGTGGCCAACCCCGCTGAAAATTCCCAAGCTGGTGCAAATGCTCCAGTGGAACAAACTGCGCGAATCCGACCCCGGGCTGCGATGGATACGCGACCTGTGTCTGGAGGTGGGTGCAAGCACCTGAGGCGGTCGGCAAGCCCCACAGGAGCCCCCCTCACATGGGCGACTTCGGGAGCACAAATTGCGGCCATGGGGTGCACGGCGCCCGTACACCCCGAACCTTGTTGTCGGTGTGAACGACACGATTGAAAACAACCCGCTGTGTTGCGGGTTGTTGGGTGACTTGAAATGACGCGATTCCGATGGATGCCATCAAACTTTTTGACACGTCCCCGTCATTCCTGTCCCTGAGTCAATGACAAAGATTGAATGGCCGGAGTTGACCGGCGCCAAAATCACATATTCATTGTCAAAATTCATTCTGAATGTCCCAGGAATAGGCCCCTGAGATACCGTGAACGAACCCGACTCGACAGGCCCTTGCGAATAGCTCGGCTCAGAACCAGCTGTTATTGTGGCTTTATTGACAATGACCGCATATGTTTTTGATGAAAAATTAATGGAGCTGACCTCGTTGTACTCCTTTGAATTCCCATTGCCAGAGGGCCATCCCCAGCTTGAATAATTCCCAATGCAAATGAATGAGCCCGTTGGCTCAGATGCTGTGGATGCATTGGAACTGGAAATATTGAAGATGAATGTAGAAAATATTCCCAATACGAATGCGCTTGCAATTTTGATTTTTGAAAAATCTTTTGTCATTTTCACTCCTTATGGTTGATTGACAATTAAACTTGAATTCATAAAGAAAATGGCATTCCTTATTTTTAAATCCAAAATATCCGTTGATGGGGGGTAGGTATTGGATTCTTGAATATTAGACTCTTGAATATTGGACTCTTGACAATTTGAACCAGCAAAGAAACCAAATGCAATTCTTCTTTCAATACATGCACTGCCACCACCCCCGCACGCGATCAATGCGGGAAGCATCAACAAAAGAGGAATAAATTGGAGCCTCATGATTTTCCCTTGGACGGACACCATGGGATTTCTATGGTGACATTTGACTGATATTGCCACATGGAATTGTTAATCGCGTCCAATGCCATCCCAGACACGCCACCTGCACCCCAATTAGCAAAAAATGCGACGGAAGGATAGGGTTTGATCCATGCACCATAGCTCTCTGATATGCTACTTTCGCACATGATTCTGATGGGACTGCTTGAACGATCAACGCTGATGGCACCAGGTGTGAGAAACTCCATTTGATGGTTCTCGGTTTGCGCCACACAATAGGCAGGGATATAATTTTTATTGCAGATCGTTGTTATATTGATTTTCTGTTTTTGGCTATTTATAACAGTAGCGCACCCTGCCACCGATATACAAATTAGCAAAAAAATGACCCGCTTGAAATTAACCATCAGGATTTTTATATATTAACAACCGGTTGGTTGGATCTGGATATAATTTAATCAATTATATTCATTGGTATCGGTCGCAAGGGGAAAAACTTTAGACTTTTCGTCCCTTTCACCTGGCCAAGCCAGCTTGTCCGCCCCCCTCTTTGCCGGCAATTTTGAGTCGTGACGCTGCGTCAGCGCCGCAGATTTTCCAGCGCTTGGGCGCCTCAACTTCGCGTTAAATCACAAATCTTCGTTGGGTTTTCACAAGTGAAGGGCGCGTGTGGTTGCCAGCCCGACAAGCCAGGGCCCTCGTACCGCTCAAACCAGGCCCGATCCCGGTGACTCAATTCACGCAGCGAAAACTGGCGGCCTCGTTCAGCGACCCGTGGCCTGTGTACTGCGGCCAGGTCGGGAAGGGGCAAAGCGGACGGGAGCGACCCCGATTTGCGTTGCTGTTGTCATAGGCGATCGGAACGGCCGGCGGTGCAATCCCCTTGTCCACCCAGTCGTCGAGCACGCTGAGGTTGTCCCAGCTCAAGAGGAAGTTGCCGATGCCATGACCCAGACCGGGTACCAAGTAAAAGCGCATCGATTGATCGACCGTGTGTTGGCCCATCTTGGCAACCATCGCGCGGTAATGGTCTGCCGTCTGGTAGGGGCTCAGGCTCACATCATCGAGGCCGTGCACCAGCAGCACCTTGCCGCCCTTGCGGAAGAAGGGCCTCCAGTCGGTGTGGGTGGCATCGAGCAGCTCAGACACTTCGAGCAAACGCTTCAGATGCGGGCCGGGGTTTTGCACGTTGTAGTTCGTCATGCTGAAGTTCGGGTCGCGGGCAATGAAGTACTTGAAGAAGCCATCCGCGCGGGCAACGTGGTGCGCATTGGGGCCGCTGGTCGGGGGCTCCTGGTATTGCGGCTGTGCGCCAATGGCCATCGAATTGCCCTCAAGAATGTTGTAGCCACGATAAACATTCACGCCGTTGGCAAAAGCGTAGGGCACGGTGTAGCCCTCGTGGTAGACCTTGATGGTGCGTTCGATCTGGGTGGGCGTCAGGCAATGCAATGGACTGCCGGTCTCGCCATTTTTGCAGGAGATCGAGGCAAGATATGCTGCCGACTTCGCCCTGCAGGCAGCCATATTGCTCACCAAACCGTCCTTGGCGCCGTCGAGTTCGTCGCAGGCAGCGCGGGTATCGGCGGCGATTTTGGCCACCAGCGCTGGCGGTATCCAGCCAGCGGACTGGTCGTTGTAGATGGCCGCACGCAAAGATGCCCCCCAAGAGCGAACCTCGGTGAAATTGGAGACCGGGTAGTTCACCAGCACGCCATCGAAGGACTCGGGGTACTTGATCGCGGCCATCGAGGCGGCTCGACCACCCGAGGAGCCGCCACCGAAATACATGCGGCGAATCTCCGAGCCGTAGCGCGCCCTGGCCAACACAAAAGCCACATCGCGCAGCTTCTTGATGTGCATGTGCGCAAAGTTGAGCAGCTGCTCGTCATTCAGGCCGAAGGATGCGTCGTTGGAGTCCGGGTGCTGGTGACCCGAATCGCTGCCCAGGGTCATGTACCCGGATGCGAGCGGGCCAGGCTTGGCGTAATGGCCCAAAGGGGCGGGGCCAACGGTGTTGGGCAGCACGCCGTCGTAGCCACCGCCACCGAACTGCAAGGCCTTGCCATTCCAATGGGTGGGCAGGTTGACACGAAAGCCAATGCCTTGGGCCAGGGGATCCACCGACTTGATCTCACCCAGGAGTCGGCAGTACTCGCCAGCGGTGTTGCCCGCATCCCATGCTTTCACCAGGACCGCAGAGCTCACGCGGGCACCAGCGGTAGGCAGACCGATGGCGGCCTGATCGATGGTCATTCCGGCCAGGGACTGGCAAGCCGCCTCGGGGTTGGCAGCGCGAACGGGGATGGGTCGGACATCACTGTGGATGCCTGCACAGCCCTGGAGGCATGCGACGGCGACCAGCGCCATGGCGATGGGGTGCGGTTTCATCGTGATTCCCAAAGAAGCGGACATGGATCAATGTAGGGGCCAGCGTCGGCAGAGCGAAGCGGGTTAACCCGGGTTTTGTCGCGACCTCTTCGTGGTGTTGATCACGGTGAAGGCCTGCCCACATGGAACGACACCGATTCAAGAGGCGCTGCACCCCAAAGAAAAACCCCACAGCCTCTTGCGAAACTGTGGGGTGAATCTGGTGGCCTGGGGCAGAATCGAACTGCCGACACGCGGATTTTCAACGCACCTCTCCAAACTGCAAACCGTGCTAATTCAAAGTTCAAAAGCGTAAACGCAAAGTGGTGTGCGACAAACGCAACGTTGCAACGCTGCACAAAAGTATCTGCAACGTGCAGAAGTATTTTTACTATGCCTGTCATCACATCTCCAACATTTTTTACACAGCAACATACGACAGTACAAATACCCGTCTTTAGCGTCGTTAACGCAGTTTCTTGCGCATAGGCTGCACAGTTTCAGCGTCATCTTCTGCGTCTGCACTATTGCTGTTTGTTGCAGTAGGCTGCACAGATTTAACGCTGCTAACTGCGGGTGCAACATTTGCTGCAGGCGTTGCAGTTGATGTTGACGAGGGTTGCGCTGCAGCAGCTGGGGGTTGAGCAAGGGGTGCTGGCATTTTTAATGCAACAGGTGCAGCACGTGCAACACCTCGCTTCTTGCCTTTTGTTGCAGCACTCTTTGCTTTTGCTGCACGTTCCTTTGCTTGCTGTTGCACTTGCTGATCAATCGCAGTCCACACACTTGTTGTTATCAACTTCCACAACGCCATTTGCTCTTCTGCACTGGCAATTTCAAATATACGCATACGTCACCTACCTAATGTTTGTAACGTATTTATTTGGTGCAGTGCAGAAGATCAAATAAACATCAACGTGCAAATCCATCGCGCAGTTTCTTCGCTGCGTTTTCGATAGCTGCATCAAGTTCTCCGTTGTCAACTGCTGTACGTACAACTTCCAACGTGTTGATCAAGTCTGATTTGTCTGCAACTTCAACTGCGTACTTGCCCTTTGCCAACTCCAACACTTTAGGACCGAAACGTACGCTCAACGACAACTTGCCGTTGTCTGCTGTAAACCACCACGCTTTAACACGCTTGTTGCTTTCTACTTGTTTGCGCACACCAGATTCTTTATCTGTGTAGCTGCGCAACTTGACAGGTGCAAATGTAGTGCCAGCTTGTTCTGCACGTGCAAGTTCAATCTGCTCCCAAATACGTTTGACCAACTTGTTTCGACGTTGCTGCACAGGCGGCAGTGATGTTACTTTTTGTGCTGCTGTCAATTTCAATCCACTCAATGCTGTCATTGCATTACTCCTTTGTTTGTTGCAATGAACTAACTGTAGTTTCGGACCTTTCGAAAGAGCAACCGAAATCTTTTAGATCAAATCAATCTGCTCAAAATGCCACAAACCAGCCTAATGTTTGCTCAGTTTTGCGCGGCATTTGTTTGGTCACAGCTAAATAACTACGGAGACAATACCGATACACAGCGTTTGTTCTCCAGTTACTACCGATAGAGAGTTGTGCACTCAGTTGTTATGCACCCTAAACCTGGCCAATGGTGTGCACAGGGATGGAAGTTTTGAGCGGTAGCAGAGACTTGTTGTCACTACCCTTTTATGGATGCTGTCGAATGTTGCGATTCGATTGACACAAGAATAGATTTACACGCACAAAGTCGGCAGTAGAAACTGCGCGACACGAGCAAGCAATGCCACACGAGCAACTTGCAAACGCTGTGACAGTTGGCACTATGGCTTTCACAAATGCGTTGCGTTTCAGTAGCACTTAAAAGGAGACAGCGAAACCGCCCTTACCAGCAATGGTTGTGCACAAGTGCTGTAGTAAAGAACTCATCGAAATGTTTTCACTACACGAGGCCTATTGCTTAAGGCTTCGTGTAGGTTGAATCTATCGAAATATTTCAATACAAAAAATATTCAATGCGAAGCTAACTGTGCAAAACATTGCGACAGAGCGAAGCGAATGAGCAATGTTGCAGCACTGGCGAACGTAGTTCGACATTCATCATCCAAACACATCACAGATGTACGAGATATACATCGGCCGTACTTTCGTACACATACAGCACAAGTGACTGTATAGGTGCAAAATCACCACCGACATTTGATAAGTACTCCACCTAAAAAAACTGCAGCGCAGATTTTCTGTTGACGCAGAACCAATTTCGGGTACGTGCACACAGCAGCACGTCAAATCAGCCCTACGTGCAGTTTTTCTGTAGCAATAGACCGCTACGTACAAGGCAACGACAAAAAGACGTTGTAGGGCTTGCAATTTCAAACACGACAGCTGTGCAGTGTGTTCTGTGTAAATACACGACTAAAGAGAATGCGTGAACTGTTTGTTCGGCACTGCAACCTCGCACAAACAAACAGATCCACATCAACCCGTCAAACGTTCGGGTTTCTGTTGCTCATTCAGCAGCAAAGAAAGCACACTTACAACACAAACATTATTTGGAGCAACAAATGGCAGCAGCAAAATCACTTACAGCAGAAGAAATCAACACAGTTCTTAACTACACAGCAGCACACGCATACTCACAACGCAATCGTGTAATGTTTTTGCTAACTGCAATGGCTGGTTTGCGTGTGAGTGAAGTTGCGGGACTTACTGTTGGTGACGTGCGTAACGCAGATGGCACTGTACGTGCAGAAGTTTTTCTTGCTGCAGATCGCGTCAAACACAATCACGCTCGCACTGTCTACATCAACAGCAGACTGCAGACAGAACTTGCTGGATACATTGACTCACGTACTTGGATTGACAGCACACAGCCTTTGTTTCCCACACACAGAGGCCCACGCCGTGCATTTACACCCAACACACTTGCACAGCACTTCTATTGGTTGTATCGACGTGCTGGTGTGCGCGGTGCAAGCAGTCATTCTGGTCGCAAAACATTTCTCACAAGTCTTGCATCACAAGGCATTTCAGTGTTCGTACTTGCTGCACTTGCAGGCCACCGCAGCATTGCAACAACTCAAAAGTACATCACCGTGCACGATGATATGAAACGCAAGGCAGTTGAGTTGGTTTAAAACTCATCATCACGTAGCTGCAGCAACTTGTTCAACTTTTCGCTGCGTACTGTCTGAACTTGATCTACTGGTTCAAAGTGCTCGTATTGTTTGAACGCCAACTTCCACGCAGCATCCTTCAACGCAAGCAGTTGACACTCTTTTCGTTTCAGACGCCTGCTCAACTTCGGCAAACCGCTGTCCAGTGCATTTGAACTTTTGCTACCACGCACACGGGGGATTGAAACTGGTGAAATACCGATTGTGCGTTCTGCACCTAAATCAAAATCTAACTCTCTATCCATCCACAACTGCAACTGGTAACGCTCATAGGCGTTCGCAGAGTTGTATATCTCTTCCAAGCACTCCAACGCATCACCGTATAGTTTCTCTGCTGCGTTGTATCCAGCGTTTACATAGCCAGACTTGTATCGTGCTCGTCCGTTTCTTGCACGTGCACTAATCTTTTCAAACTTGTTGCACTGAAAGTCTGCTGCTTTCAGTTTTGCTTGGTATCGCCTGAGTTCAGTTGGCATTCCATCGCAGTACTTTATTTCACTGCTGTGCGTCACTGTAGTCAGCGATTCTCTGTATACAGCAAACTGTTCTGCTGTCAGTGCTGCTTGCAACTGTTTGTCTGGCACACTGCTGCTGCAGACAAGTTTACGCAGCAATAAATTGATTTTTTCCAGTATTTCCAGCTGCTCACTGCTCAACGTTGCATTGAACTCTACATCTGGCTGCTGGTACGTTTGTGCTGCACGTGCATCCTCATAGTCATCTTCAACGTGCTGCACATCAAATGCGCTGCTAACACGGTCACGCTGTGCAAGTACTCGGTGACCGTGTTGCAGTTTGGGAATGTTGTAGTTGGCGTATTGAACATCATCAATACACGCATCTACATCGGGCATCAGCAGCTGCGTGGTGTACTGTGCCACCAACGCAGCATACTGGTTAGGCTGCTTTTTTACGTGGTGTTGACTTACGAGCAGCGGTTTTACGTGCGGTACTTTTGCGGGGAGTTGCTTTCTTCGCCCCCTTTGTTTTCAAAGCACCACGCAAATCGGTTGCTGTGAAGCCGTGTAACTTACACTTCTCAATCACATCAGCCAAGTCTGCTTCACGCAAACTGTCCAACAATTCTTTGCGTTTCTTGTCATTTTCCTGCGTCAACTTTTCAGCAGCCTCACGCACTGCCTTTTCCTCTGCTTCCATCTTTGCGAGAGCAGCACGTGGGTCAAGTTTTTCTGTTGGCATTTAAGTTGTCTCCTCAGTTATATGTAAGTGTCAAGGTTGTTGAACCTTCCAGTAACGTTTCTTTTATTCTGGTAAAAGTTCCTGCTGGTGTGATACGAACTTGTTGCGTACTTGTTGAGGTTACAGTGTTTGACGTATTTCGCTCAGTCATAATCAAAGTCAGAAGTGCTGTGTTTGCTGTGTCTGCTTCAACAACATACGAAACAGTTTCAGTACCACGTAAAACTGTTTTTGAACTGTTTGAATATCTATTTGCTGTGTAAACAGTTGCTGTGTCATTAACTCGTACTGTTGCCGGAATAACAGCAGATCCAACGACAACAACATAATCCTCTCCACCACTGCTACCCAGCGGTGAATAGTTTGAGTTGTACCAATCAATGCTTGAACTGTTGAGTGGAATTGTTTGACCGTTAGCAACAATGGATCCGGTTGCAGTTGTTGTTCGCTGCTGAGCAGAAGAACCTTCAAATGTTCCTGAACTTAATGCTCCACGTGTTGCCGTACCAGAACCAGTTACTGCGACACCATTCACTGTTCCGCTAATGGAATATGTGTTTGAAGATGCTTGTAACGTATTTGCCAGAACCGTCAACAATGGAAATGTTGATGTAGATGCGACTGGTCCTGTACTGCCGCCACCCCCGCCGCCTCCACACGCTGCCAGCAACGCAACACTGGCAGTTGCGAGCAAGAGTTTGATTGTATTTTTCATCGGTTGTCCTTTTTAATTTATTTCACGAGTTGAGAGAACTGGGGATTAGTAACTACTTGACGAAGCAATTCTTGTACAGCAGGTGCGAATGCGTCCGCAACGTTCCTACACGCTGAAATAGCGTCAAAACTTGTGTCGTAGTTGTACTTGACTGCTACGGTGTAGCCAGGTGATTTGTTTGAACTTACACGCATTGATATTTCCCAATTTGCTGGGGACACAGAACTGAAGGCAAGTTTTTCAATTCGCCCTTCAATCGTCACCGATGCGTTTGTGTCATAGGCTTGAGCCAAGAACAACTCTTCTTGAAATGCTTCTTTGATGTACGCTGAAAGTGTTTTTCCTGGAGCAACTTTCACAGGACCCATCAAGCGACACAGCAATTCCTCAGTCACTCCACTTCCCATCGAAAAAGTGCCGAGAGTCACTTTCGTGTTACTTGCTTTCAATGTGTTTTGTATTGTGATGACGTTGCTGGTTGATGCTTTGTAGGGTATTGAGTTGGTTGTAGAACACCCAGCAAGTAACGCAACCGTAGCAATAACCATTGCTACTTTTATTGTATTTTTCATTTTTATTTCCTTTGGTAATGACGGTTGTTGAATTTGTATGTTCGTCATCATACACATATCAAAACAATAAAAAAGCCTTTTTTATCAAGCCAATTTGTCCGCTGCCATAGTCGCCGTCAACTTGCTGTAGTGCCGCTCAATCATTGCCGCCGAGTTGCCCATCTGCTTTGATAACGTGTGTATGTCAGTGCCACCCTCCAACAGTGCCAACGTTGCGTAGGTGTGACGGAACGAATACAGCGTTCTGTTCTGCCCGTCTGCTGTCAACGCTAAACCTGAGTCACGCATCAACCTTCTAAACGTGCCCACAAAACTGTGCGGGTGATAGCCGTTGCTAAAGCGAAAGATTTTGTGTGTGACACGTGTTGACAGCACCTCATCCAACGTCAAATGTTTTATGTCGTCCTGCCGTTGCTGTAGTCGCAGCAGCACGTCAACAGCACGGTGTTTTGCTATGAGCCAACGTCCGCCAGTTTTGCCGTCAACCCATATGCGTATGTAACGCACGTCTTTGTGCGTGTGCCACTCAATGTGCTGCCAACAGATGTTCATTGCTTCTGTGCCGTGTCGCATTCCTGTCAACAGCAGCAGTTCGATGTAGTCACGCAGTAACGGACGGATTTCTTTTTCAACCTCCATACGTCCCTGCTGCTGCCACACATCCATAAATGTCAGCAACTGTTGTACTTCTTGTTCTGTAAACGCTGGACGTGTCTTGCCTTTCTCTCCACGTGCCGTCAATTTAGGAACTGGCACACGTTCTGAGATATAGCCACGTGCCACCGCAGTTTCAATCAACTTGTTCCACGCACTTGTAAAGTTGTTGAGTGTTGACGTTGCTGGTTTGCGTCGCATCTGTCTGTCACGCCACAACTCAAACTCACGCACGTCTGTGTGCGTCAACTGTTCAAGACGTTTTTCGCCGAAGTACGGCACAAAGTAGCGTTCAATACACGACAGGTAATCGTGACTTGCTGTTTTGCCAGTGCTACCGTCTATTTTTGTACGTAGTTCAGCACAGCAAACAGCAGCAATCTGTGCGACTGTGTGTGTACGGTGTGCTAAACCTAACCGTTGTCTGTAGCGTGCCTCGTCATATAAATCACAAGCAACGGCAATGGCGTGTTCGACTGACGCTCGACGTGTGCTGACTCTGTGCCACGTGCCGTCAGCCAAACGGTAGCGACACTGATACAAGAGACTGCGGCTGCGGCGATACAACACAAGTTCGCCGTCGCGTAGCAGTATGGACTGCGGTTGAGCAGCGTGGAGGGCTGTGAGGGTGCTGCGGAGGGTGGTTTTTTGAAACGTAGACTTTTTTCCATCCGCGTGTCGCTCGTTGTCTAAATACGAGGTGGAGTGCGGTGGCTGCGTCATTGAGCAAGCCCTTCAGCGTGTAGCAAGCAGAGGTAGCGTAGGCAGCGTGTGAATTACGCCAAACCCACAAAAGAAAACCCCACAGCCTCTTGCGAAACTGTGGGGTGTATCTGGTGGCCTGGGGCAGAATCGAACTGCCGACACGCGGATTTTCAATCCGCTGCTCTACCAACTGAGCTACCGGGCCGCAAAGACGGCAATTATAGCAGAGTCAACACCGCCTCCCGAGACGGTTCGAGGCTTTCAGCTGTTGCGTTTGCTGCGTGACAAGTCGACACCCAGTTGCTTGAGCTTTCTGTAGAGGTGGGTTCGCTCCAGCCCCGTTTTTTCGGCCACACGGGTCATGGAGCCCCCCTCGTGCGCCAGATGGAATTCAAAGTAGGCTTTTTCGAAGGCGTCACGCGCCTCGCGCAATGGGCGATCCAGTTCAAAACTTTGCAGCTCATCTGGCGTGGCAGAGGTCACGCTGGCCACGACACCCGACATGGACAAGAGGCTAGAGGGTGGCTGCGGTGCAGCAGCCAGCATGGCTTGTTGCATCTGGTCTCTGGCCAGACCTTGCTCGACAGCCTTGAGGAGCTTTTGCAGGGTGATGGGTTTTTCAAGAAAAGCCTGGGCGCCAATCTTGACGGCCTCGACGGCGGTATCGATGGTGGCGTGACCGCTCATCATGATCACGGGCATATTCAGCAGACCAGAGGCGGCCCACTCCTTGAGCAAGCTGACACCATCGGTGTCGGGCATCCAGATGTCCAGCAAGACCAGGTCGGGACGCAAATTTTGTCGGGCTTCTCTTGCCTGGGCTGCGTTCTCGGCAAGTTCAACCTGGTGCCCCTCATCAAAAAGGATCTCGGAGAGCAGGTCTCGGATGCCCAGCTCGTCATCCACCACCAATATATTTGCCATATGCCTGTTTTGTCTCTGTTCATGAAGTGGGCCAATTGAGCCCTTGTGCTTCTTGCGCTACCGCGAATGATAGCGAGACTTGGGCCCCTTTGATTTGGCCATCTTCGGTCCTGTTGCCCATCTCGATCCGTGCGGCGTGTTCGTCGGCTATTTTTTTGACAACCGCCAGGCCTAAGCCGGTGCCTTTGGCCTTGGTGGTCACATAAGGCTCAAATGCCCGTTGAAGGATGTTGGGTGCAAAGCCGGGCCCTGAATCGGTCACGGTCAAACGCACGCGCTGGCGCGCAGCTCGCCATTCGGTGCGCACATGCACGCGGGCTTGGCTCGTGCTGTCGCTTCGTGATTCGCAAGCGTCCTGGGCGTTTTGCAGCAGGTTGTGAATGACCTGCCTGAGTTGCTGTTCATCGCCCAGAATGGCTGGGCATGCCGGGTCGAGTTCAGCCTGCACCTTGGTGCGTGTGGCGGCGTCTTGCGGCTCGGTGGCATAGAGGGCCATGACATCGGCGATCAGGTCATTGAGTTGCAGGGGTTTGAGTTCGGCAGATGGCAGGCGGGCGTAATCCCTGAACTCGTTGACCAGGCGTTTCATGGCGTCCACCTGGTCCACGATGGTCTGGACGGATTTGGTCAGCACCGCTTCGTCGGGGGGGGCGAGTTTGCCGATCAGGCGGCGTTGCAGGCGTTCGGCCGAGAGCTGGATCGGGGTGAGCGGGTTTTTGATTTCGTGGGCCAGTCGCCTGGCCACTTCGCCCCAGGCCTGTGAGCGCTCGGCCGAAACGATTTCGGAGATGTCGTCAAACACCAGCAGGCGCATGCCGTCGGGCAGGACGGCTCCCCGGGCCAGCAAGGTGACGCCTGTCTGGCTCAGGCCCTGACCCGAGGCGTGTATCTCAAATGATTTTTGCCAATGGTCGAGTTCATGGGCGCCGGTGTCAGCACCCAGGGCAGAGAATTGCTCGGCGACGCCTTGGGCGAACTCGGGCAGTCCGGGCAGGGCCAGAAGGCTTTGCTGTTCATGGGCGGCCACCGGTACGCGCAGGATGCGGGTAGCCCCCGGGTTGGCGGACTGTATACGGCCTTCTGTGTCGAGCACCATGACACCGGCCGTCAGGTTGTCCAGGATGGTCTGCAGGTTGCTTCTGGCTTGGTCGAGTTGGCTCAGGCTGCGCTCGACATGCCCCCGTGCGTCCGCCAATTGCTGGGTCATGTCTGCAAACGAGCGGGTCAATCCGCCCAGTTCGTCTTTGCCTTGCAGCGCCAGTTTTGGCCTGAGGTCGCCTGCTGCCACCTGGCGCATGCCATGGGCCAGCAAAAGCAGGGGGCGTGCCAGTTGGTTGCCCAGCAAGACCGCCAACAAAATCGCGCCCAAAACCGCGAGGAACAAGCTCAAGGTGAGGGTCCCGATGTACATGCTTCGCAAACCGTCGCGGGCCAAGGCGCGCTCCTGGTATTCACGGTAGGCGGCCTGCACCTCCAGGGCGTTGTTGACCAGCGTGGGGGGAAGTTCCTGCACCACTTGCAAAAAGCGCTTGTCCTCGTCCAGGGCCAGGCTCCACTGCGGGATCAGCACCAGCACCTTGATGCGCCCCCTGTCAGCGCCAGTGGCGGATTCATCCAGACCCTCGATCCAGGCCAGGCTGGTGTTTTTGCGGGCTTCTTTGAATTGGAGCGCACTGGGTCGTTCAGTGCTGAACTGGAACCGGGCCTGCCCGGCGCTGGCCACCATGCGACCTGTCAAGGTCCAGAGGGTCACATCGTTGGCGCCGAGTTGTTCGCGGATTTTTTCGGCTGCCAAGGCGGGGTTCATCTCGCTTGTTTCCGCCAAGTTGGCGGCGGCGGCCTTGGCTTGTTTCTCCAGGTCATTGCTGAGGGTGTCCAGCGTGGCCCGGCCCAGGTTCAGACCGGCCACCAAGGCCGTTTCCACCTTCACGTCGAACCAGCTTTCTATGGAGCGCGAGACAAACTGGTAAGACACCACGTAGATCAGCACGCCAGGGGCGACTCCCACCAGGGCAAAAATGCCCGCCAGCTTGACCAGCAAGCGAGCGCCAAACTGGCCTTGTCGCAGCCGCAGCCAGAGCCGCAGGGCACCCCACAGGATAGTCAACAGCAGGCCACCGGCGACCACCGCGTTGGTGATGACCAGCCACTCGTAGTTCTGGTTGTAGTTTTCGCTGTTGCCCGTGGCCTGCGTCATCAGCACCAGCAAGCCCAGGCCAATCAGTGTCAGGCTGAGTGCGCCCACCAGCACCAGCCAGCGGCCGGCCCCTTTGGACAGGCCGGTTAATTTTTGGCGATAGGCCCTGGGCCAGACCATGTCAGCGCACCGATTCCGATGTCAGCCGGAATGTTTTGCTGACCTGCAGGTTCCAGTCGGACTGAGGGCCAGCAGCAATTTGGAACGGCCGGGGCAATTGCGAGACGTCCAGCTTGAAGTTGTATCGGATGCTTTGCCGGCCATCCGGGCCAAGGGTTGGCAAGTCGAGCAATCTCCAGGCAGATTGTCGGCGGATCACGCCCAGGGCCTCGCCCAGGGTTTCAAAGCTCTGCGAAATGCTGCCCGCAAGCCCAGCACTTGAGATCGGCTCGTTCGAGGCATTCAAGCGCCAACGCCGTGTCAGCGGCTGAAAAGCCAGCCGGTAATAGCGGCTGGCAGCACCGATCTTGAGGTCGGTCCAGTACCACCGGTCACGCAAGACCTCGGCCTCGGCCACAAAGTGCAGGGCCAGCCCTTTGACCAGGGCATCTTCCAGCACAGGCCCCAGGTCCAGGGCCAACTGGGCATTGAGCATGAGGTGGCCGTTGTCGCGCACCGCTTTCAACTCGATCAGCTCGATGCTGGCGTGTTGCGCCCAGGCGCCCGACAGCGGGATCATCCCAACGCACAGCAGCTGAACGAGGCTGCGCAGCAGCTCAAGCGCGGTCTTTTTCAAGCAGTGCGTAATAAAATCCATCATGTTCACCCAACGCATTGTCCACGACAGGAAGACCTGTGGGTATCTGACCCGGCACCAAATGCCCCGGTGATGGCAGCAATCGTGCGTGGGTGTTGCGCTGAAGAAACGCTTGCAGGGTCTGGTCGCCTTCGCTGCGGAACACCGAGCAGGTGCAATACAGCAATCGACCCCCCGGTGCCAAAAGAGGCCACAAGGACACGAGCAGTTGCGACTGGATTTTCGCCAGCTGTGCGCTGTCCGCAGGTCGGCGCAGCCAGCGCACATCCGGATGCCTGCGCACGATGCCCGAAGCGGTGCAGGGTGCGTCCAGCAAGATCGCATCGAAAGGCTCGCCATCCCACCAACTGTCGGGCTTGCCCGCATCGGCGGTGCGAACCTCGGCCTGGACTCCCAGTCGTTGCAGGTTTTGCTCAATCCGCTGGCAGCGTTTGGCGTCCACATCGAGCGCCAGCACCCTGGCTTGGGGATAACACGCCAGCAAATGGCCGGTTTTGCCACCTGGAGCCGCGCAGGCATCCAGAATGTGCCACGGCCTGTCGGCCTCACGGCCCTGCAGCAGCAAGGGCGCTGCAATTTGGGCTGCGGCATCCTGAACCGAGACATGGCCTTCGGCAAAGCCGGGCAGCTGGCTCACGGGCACGGCCTTGGCCAGTTGCAAGCCGGTGGCCCCAACGGCTTTGGCGGACAGGCCCATGGCCTGCAATTGGGTTTGGTACTGGGCGACGCTGCGCTGCCGTGTGTCGACGCGCAGGGTCATCGGCGCGGGGTGCTGCGCCATGTTCAGCAAGCGGGTCCATTCGGTGGGGTGGTCAGCCTGCAGGCGCTCGATCCACCAACGCGGGTGGTTCCAAAAAGCCTGCGGGTCGGCATCGGTGATGGCCACCAGGGCTTCGCGCTCGCGCATGAAGCGCCGCAGGCAAGCGTTGATGAAGCCGCTTTGGGCCTGGGTGGCTCTGTGGCGACTTGCCGCTTCAACCGCCTGGTTGACCAAGGTGTGCACCGGGTAGGGGGCCGCTGCATCTTGCCAGCCCAATGCCAAGGCGGTGCACAGCAAGGCATCGGCGGCCGGTGGTGGTGGCTTGCGCGCCAATTGCTCGCGCAAGGCGATGGCCCTGCCCAGTTGGCGCATCACCTGGAAAGTGAGTGATTGCACACCCGGACGCAATGGGTCCGCCACACCCTCGATTTCGGTGGTCAGTGAGCGCCCTGCGCGGACAGCCTGCACCAGCCTGGCGCTGGCTTGCAGCAATTGCCACAGGGCGGGCGACGGGTTGGGGTCGACGGGGTTGGACATCCGGGATGGCTGGGCCGCCATGGCCTGGGGCCTGGGGGTGCGGGAAGGAGTGTTCATCGTGTGGGCCTGGGGTGCCTGGAGCAAAAAGAAACAGCCCCTGACCTCTTGCCGGTACAGGGGCTGTTCAGCATCACCGGTGGGCCGGTGACTTCATGGCTCAGGCAGCTTCGCCAGCGTCGGTGACGGTGTCTTCGGCTGCATCACCGGCCAGTTCCGCAGCTTCGGCATCGGCAATGGCGCGGCGCTCGGCGTCGTCCATGGCGTCCTTCACTTTGCGGGCCTGGTGGTAGGCCAGACCGGTTCCGGCAGGAATCAGACGGCCCACGATCACGTTTTCCTTCAAGCCACGCAGTTCGTCGCGCTTGCCCATGATGGCCGCTTCGGTCAGCACACGGGTCGTTTCCTGGAAGGAAGCGGCCGAGATGAACGAGTCGGTCGACAAGGAGGCCTTGGTGATGCCCAGCAACAGGTTGCTGAAGGTCGCAGGGATCTTGCCTTCGCGCTGCAGAGCGTCGTTGGTGTTGAGCATTTCCGAACGCTCGACCTGCTCACCGGCGATGTAAGTGGAATCGCCCACATTCTCGACCACCACACGGCGCAACATCTGACGAACAATCACTTCGATGTGCTTGTCGTTGATCTTCACGCCCTGCAAACGGTAAACGTCCTGCACTTCGTCAACGATGTAGCGGGCCAGCTCTTCGATGCCCAAGAGGCGCAGGATGTCTTGCGGGTCGGCCGGGCCGTCCACAATGCTCTCGCCCTTGTTGACCACCTGGCCTTCGTGCACCAGGATGTTCTTCTCTTTGGGGATCAGTTCATCCCAGACCTTGCCTTCAGGGTCGGTGATCTGCAAGCGGACCTTGCCTTTGGTTTCCTTGCCGAAGGACACGGTACCGGTGATCTCGGCCAGCATGCCCTTGTCTTTGGGTGTGCGGGCTTCGAACAGTTCGGCCACGCGGGGCAGACCGCCGGTGATGTCTCGGGTCTTCTGACCTTCGACCGGGATACGGGCCAGCACTTCGCCAGGGCCCACGTCCATGCCATCGCGCACCTGGATCAGCGAGCCCACCTGGAAGCCAATCGTCACCGAGTGGTCGGTGCCTGGAATCTTGACTTCCTTGCCCGCCGCATCGATCAGCTTGACCTGGGGGCGCACCACCTTGGCGGCACCACGGCGTTTGGGGTCGATGACCACCAGGGTGGACAGACCGGTCACCTCGTCAACCTGCTTGGCCACCGTGAGGCCTTCCTCGATGTTCTCGAACTTCACGGTACCGGCGTACTCGGTGATGATCGGACGGGTCAAGGGGTCCCAGTTGGCCAGCACGGTGCCGGCCTTGATGGCCTGGTCGGCCTTGACCGACAGGATCGCCCCGTAAGGCACCTTGTGGCGCTCACGCTCACGGCCATGTTCGCTGATGACGATTTCGCCAGAGCGGGAAATCACCACCAACTCGCCTTTGCTGTTGGTCACATAACGCATGGTGGCATTGAAGCCGATGGCACCGTTGGACTTGGCTTCCACACTGGAGGCCACTGCCGCACGCGAAGCCGCACCACCGATGTGGAAGGTGCGCATGGTCAGCTGGGTGCCAGGCTCGCCAATCGACTGAGCCGCGATCACACCGACGGCTTCGCCATTGTTGACCAGGCCGCCACGGCCCAGATCGCGGCCATAGCACTTGGCGCACAAACCGAAGCGGGTCTCGCAGGTCAGTGCGGTGCGGACCTTGACTTCGTCGACGCCAGCGGCTTCGAGTTCGTCGATCAGGTCTTCTTCCAGCATCACACCGGCTGGCGCCAGCACAGCGCGGCTCTCGGGGTGCAGCACATCTTCGGCCACCGTGCGGCCCAGGATGCGTTCACGCAGCGATTCGATCACCTCACCGCCTTCGACGATGGCGCGCATCAGCGAGCCGTCGGCGGTGCCGCAATCTTCTTCGGTGACGACCAGATCCTGGGTCACGTCCACCAGACGGCGGGTCAGGTAACCGGAGTTGGCGGTCTTCAAAGCCGTGTCGGCCAGACCTTTACGCGCACCGTGTGTCGAGATGAAGTACTGCAACACGTTCAGGCCTTCACGGAAGTTCGCCGTGATGGGGGTCTCGATGATGGAGCCGTCAGGCTTGGCCATCAGGCCGCGCATGCCGGCCAGCTGGCGGATCTGGGCTGCAGAACCGCGGGCGCCGGAGTCGGCCATCATGTAGATGGAATTGAAGGATTCCTGATCGACTTCTTTGCCATGGCGGTCGATGGTCTTTTCCTTGCGCAACTGGTCCATCATCACCTTGGAGACGACGTCACCGGCCTTGCCCCAGATGTCCACGACCTTGTTGTAGCGCTCGCCAGCAGTCACCAGACCGGACACGTATTGCTGCTCGATGTCTTTGACTTCCTTTTCGGCGGCTTCAATGATGGAGGGCTTCTCTGGCGGGACCAGCATGTCGTCAATACCGATCGAAATACCGGCACGTGTGGCCAGACGGAAGCCGTTTTGCAACAGCTTGTCGGCAAACACCACGGTTTCCTTCAGGCCGCACTTGCGGAAGGACGTGTTGATCAGTTTGGAGATTTCCTTTTTCTTCAGCGCCTTGTTCAGGTTGCTGAAGGGCAGGCCCTTGGGCAGGATTTCAGACAACAGGGCACGGCCCACGGTGGTTTCGACCATCGACACGGACGAGGTGAACTCGCCTGTGGCTTTGTCCTTGGTCCACTCGGTCATGCGCACATTGATCTTGGCGGTCAACTCCACGGCGCCAGCGTCCAGGGCACGCTGCACTTCACCGATGTCGGCGAAGATCAGGCCTTCGCCCTTGGCGTTGATGCGGTCACGCGTGGCGTAGTACAAACCGAGCACCACGTCCTGTGAAGGCACGATGGACGGTTCGCCCGAAGCGGGGAACAGGATGTTGTTGGAGGCCAGCATCAGGGTGCGGGCTTCCATCTGGGCTTCGACCGACAGCGGCACGTGAACGGCCATCTGGTCACCGTCAAAGTCGGCGTTGAAGGCCGCGCAAACGAGCGGGTGCAACTGGATGGCTTTGCCTTCGATCAGCAAGGGCTCAAAAGCCTGGATGCCCAAACGGTGCAGCGTCGGCGCACGGTTGAGCATCACGGGGTGCTCTTTGATGACCTCTTCCAGGATGTCCCAGACCACCGGTGTACCGGCTTCGACTTCCTTTTTGGCCGCCTTGATGGTGGTGGCGATGCCCATGGCTTCGAGGCGGGCAAAGATGAACGGCTTGAACAGCTCGATCGCCATCAGCTTGGGCAGGCCGCACTGGTGCAGTTTGAGGGTTGGGCCCACGGTGATGACGGAGCGGCCCGAGTAGTCCACGCGCTTGCCCAGCAGGTTCTGACGGAAACGGCCGCTCTTGCCTTTGATCATGTCGGCCAAAGACTTCAGGGCGCGCTTGTTGGCACCGGTCATCGCCTTGCCGCGACGGCCGTTGTCCAGCAAGCTGTCGACGGCTTCTTGCAGCATCCGCTTTTCGTTGCGGGCAATGATTTCGGGGGCCTTCAATTCCAGCAGACGGCGCAGACGGCTGTTGCGGTTGATGACGCGGCGATACAGGTCGTTCAGGTCAGAGGTCGCAAAGCGGCCGCCGTCCAGCGGCACCAAGGGACGCAGGTCCGGTGGCAACACGGGCAGCACTTCGAGCACCATCCACTCGGGCTTGATGCCCGACTTCTTGAAGGCCTCCAGCACTTTGAGGCGCTTGGAGTTTTTCTTGACCTTGAGCTCGGAGCCGGTCAGGTCACCACGCAGGCGCTCGATTTCGCTTTCGATGTCGATGCCTTGCAGCAGTTCCTTGATGCCTTCAGCACCCATCTTGGCCGTGAACTCGTCGCCGTATTCCTTGACCTTGGCGTCGTAGTCGTCCTCGCTCATGATGCCGAATTTCTTCAGCGGGGTCATGCCGGGGTCGGTCACGACATAGGCTTCGAAGTAGAGCACGCGCTCGATGTCGCGCAGCGTCATGTCGAGCACCAGGCCCAAACGAGACGGCAGCGACTTGAGGAACCAGATGTGGGCGCAAGGCGCGGCCAGATCGATGTGGCCCATGCGCTCGCGACGCACTTTGGTCTGTGTGACTTCAACGCCGCACTTCTCGCAGATGACACCGCGGTGCTTGAGGCGCTTGTACTTGCCGCACAGGCATTCGTAGTCTTTGATGGGGCCAAAAATCTTGGCGCAAAACAGACCATCGCGCTCGGGCTTGAAGGTGCGGTAGTTGATCGTTTCAGGTTTTTTGACTTCGCCAAAAGACCAGGAGCGGATTTTCTCGGGCGATGCCAGGCCGATGCGGATGGCATCGAAGTGGTCATCGGGCGTGAACTGCTTGAACAGGTCGAGTAGTGATTTCATGGTTTGAATCCTTTGCCTGTGAATTAAGAACGCTCGAGCTCGATGTCAAGACCCAGCGAACGGATTTCCTTGACCAGCACGTTGAACGATTCGGGCATGCCCGCTTCGATGGAGTGTTCGCCCTTGACGATGCTCTCGTACACCTTGGTACGGCCTTGCACGTCGTCGGACTTGACGGTGAGCATTTCCTGCAGGACGTAGGAAGCACCGTAGGCTTCCAGCGCCCACACTTCCATCTCGCCGAAACGCTGACCACCGAACTGCGCCTTGCCGCCCAGCGGCTGCTGCGTGACCAGGCTGTAGGGGCCCGTCGAGCGGGCGTGCATCTTGTCGTCGACCAGGTGGTGCAGCTTCAGGAAGTGCATGTAACCCACGGTGGTGGGGCGATCAAAGGCATCGCCTGTGCGACCGTCAAACAAGTTGGCCTGTGTGCGGGTGGCGGTCAGGCCCTTGGCCTTGGCCAGGTCATCCGGATACGCCAGGTGCAACATGGCACGGATTTCCTCTTCGGCTGCGCCATCGAACACGGGCGTGGCAAAGGGGAAACCCTCTTTGAGGTTGTCGGCCATGGCCAGGACTTCGTCGTCGGTCAACTGCGACAGGTCTTCCTTGCGGCCCATGCTGTTGTAGAGCTGCTCGAACAGCTTGCGCAGTTCGGCAATCTTTTCCAGACGCTGCGTTTCAGCCTGCAACATGTTGCCAATGCGCTGGCCAATGCCCTTGCCAGCCCAGCCCAGGTGCACTTCGAGCACCTGACCCACGTTCATGCGCGAAGGCACGCCCAGCGGGTTGAGCACGATGTCGGCGGGTGTGCCATCGGCCATGTAAGGCATGTCTTCAACCGGCACGATCTTGGAGACCACGCCCTTGTTGCCGTGGCGGCCGGCCATCTTGTCGCCAGGCTGCAGGCGGCGCTTGACGGCCAGGTAGACCTTCACCATCTTGAGCACGCCAGCGGGCAACTCGTCGCCCTGGGTGAGCTTTTTGCGTTTTTCTTCGAAGGACAAGTCGAAACTGTGGCGGGTTTGCTCCAACGAGTTCTTGATCGACTCGAGTTGCATGGCCACATCGTCTTCGGCAGGTCGAATGTCGAACCAGTGGAATTTCTCGACCGAGGCCATGTAGGCCTTGTCCAGCTTCGTGCCCTTGGCCAGCTTTTGAGGACCGCCATTGGCCACGCGGCCCACCAGCAGTTTCTCGATGCGGTCAAACGCGTCGGCTTCCACAATGCGCAGCTGGTCGTTCAGGTCCAGACGGAAACGCTTGAGTTCGTCGTCAATGATCTGCTGGGCACGCTTGTCACGCACGATGCCTTCGCGGGTGAAGACCTGCACGTCGATCACGGTGCCTTGCGAGCCCTGGTCCACGCGCAGCGAGGTGTCCTTCACGTCCGAGGCCTTTTCGCCAAAGATGGCGCGCAACAGTTTCTCTTCGGGCGTGAGGGTGGTCTCGCCCTTGGGGGTGACTTTGCCCACCAGCACATCGCCGGGCTGCACTTCGGCACCCACGTAAATGATGCCGGAGTCGTCCAGCCGACCCAGTTGCTGCTCGGACAGGTTGGGGATGTCGCGCGAGATTTCCTCGGCGCCGAGCTTGGTGTCGCGGGCCATGACCACGAGCTCTTCGATGTGGATCGAGGTGTAGCGGTCTTCGGCGACCACGCGCTCACTGATCAGGATCGAATCTTCGAAGTTGTAGCCGTTCCAGGGCATGAAGGCGATCAGCATGTTCTGACCGATGGCGATTTCGCCCAGGTCGGTCGATGCGCCGTCGGCGATCACGTCACCCTTGGCCAGCTTGTCGCCACGCTTGACGATGGGGCGCTGGTGGATGTTGGTGTTCTGGTTGGAGCGCTGGTACTTGATCAGGTTGTAGATGTCCACACCGACTTCACCGGCCACGGCTTCTTCGTCGTTCACACGGATCACGATGCGGGTGGCGTCGACATAGTCCACCACACCACCGCGGGTGGCGGTGACCACGGTGCCCGAGTCGACCGCAGCCACGCGCTCGATGCCGGTGCCGACCATGGGCTTTTCAGGACGCAGCACAGGCACCGCCTGACGCGACATGTTGGCACCCATCAAGGCACGGTTGGCGTCGTCGTGCTCGAGGAAGGGCACCAGAGAGGCTGCCACCGACACGATCTGCGCAGGCGACACGTCCATGTACTGGATGCGTTCGGCACCGCACAGGATGGATTCGCCTTTTTCACGGGCCGACACCAATTCGCCGGTCAGCTTGCCGTCTTTGTCCAATGCCGCGTTGGCCTGGGCGATGACGAATTTGCCTTCTTCGATGGCGGACAGGTAATCGATGTCCATCGTCACCTTGCCATCCACCACGCGGCGGTAGGGGGTTTCGATGAAACCGTATTCGTTCAAGCGGGCATACAAAGCCAGCGAGTTGATCAGGCCGATGTTCGGGCCTTCAGGCGTTTCGATGGGGCACACGCGGCCGTAGTGGGTCACGTGCACGTCACGCACTTCAAAGCCGGCACGTTCGCGGGTCAAACCACCTGGGCCCAGAGCCGACACGCGGCGCTTGTGGGTGATCTCGGCCAGGGGGTTGGTCTGGTCCATGAACTGCGACAACTGGGAGGCGCCGAAGAATTCCTTCAGCGCTGCCGAGATCGGCTTGGAGTTGATCAGGTCGTGCGGCATGAGCGGCTCTTGCTCGGCCTGACCCAGACGCTCTTTCACGGCTTTTTCGATGCGGGCCAGACCTGTGCGGTACTGGTTCTCGGCCAGTTCGCCCACGCAGCGCACGCGTCGGTTGCCCAGGTGATCGATGTCGTCGACTTCACCATTGCCGTTGCGCAGATCGACCAGGATCTTGACCACGGCCAGGATGTCTTCGTTGGTGAGCACCATGGGTCCGGTGGACTCGCCACGTCCAACGCGGGCGTTGAACTTCATGCGGCCCACGCGCGACAGATCGTAGGTGTCGGGGTTGTAGAACAAGCGCTGGAACAGGGCTTGCACAGCGTCTTCAGTAGGCGGCTCACCAGGGCGCATCATGCGGTAGATGGCCACGCGTGCAGCGAATTCGTCCACGGTTTCGTCGATGCGCAAGGTTTGCGAAATGTAGGCGCCCTGATCGAGTTCGTTGGTGTAGATGCAAGGCAGGTCCTGGATACCAGCGCTGCGCAATTTTTTGAGCAGGGCCTCGGTCAGCTCTTCGTTGGCCTTGGCGATGATCTCGCCAGTGTCCGCCTCGACGATGCTGCGGGCGACCACGCGGCCAATCAGGAAGTCTTCGGGCACGCTGATGTGCGTGGTGCCGGACTGCTCCAGCTCACGGGTATGGCGCACGGTGATGCGCTTGTCCTTGGCCACCACCACCTTGCCGGATTTGTCGGTGATGTCAAAACGGGCGACTTCGCCGCGCAGACGCTCGGACACAAATTCCATTTGTGCGCCGCTGTCCATCAGGCGGAAGTTGTCGTTGACGAAGAAGTTCGCCAGGATCGATTCGGGGTTCAGGCCGATGGCCTTGAGCAGGATCGACACGGGCATCTTGCGGCGGCGGTCCACACGGAAGTACAGGATGTCTTTGGGATCGAATTCGAAGTCGAGCCAGGAGCCACGGTAAGGGATGATGCGCGCGCTGAACAGCAACTTGCCCGAGCTGTGGGTCTTGCCCTTGTCGTGCTCGAAGAACACACCAGGCGAGCGGTGCAGCTGAGACACGATCACGCGCTCGGTGCCGTTGATGATGAAGGAGCCTTTGTCGGTCATCAGGGGCACTTCGCCCATGTAGACCTCTTGCTCCTTGACTTCCTTGACCACTTTGTTTTGCGAGGTCGAAGAGTCACGGTCATAAATGATGAGCTGCACGCGGGCACGCACGGCCGAAGAGAAGGTAAGACCGCGGGTCTGGCATTCGCGCACGTCAAACGCAGGTTTGGCCAGGTTGTACTCGACGAATTTCATCTCCACAAAACCGTTGTGGGACACGATCGGGAAGGCAGACTCGAATGCAGCTTGCAAGCCTTCGTGGGTGCGTTTGGATGAAACAACGCCTGCCTGCAGAAAGGACGTGTAAGCGTCTTTTTGCATTTGCAGCAGGTAGGGAACTTCGAGCACGCTTTCGCGGCTGCCGAAACTTTTGCGGATGCGCTTGCGTTCGGTGTATGAATAGGCCATGAGATCTCCGGGCTTGATCTTTCAGAACTGTGTGTTGAACGAGCTGTTGCACTCGTTCAACGGGCTTGGCGGCTGGCCTCTACCAGCTTTGGCGGACGATTGCGCATTGCACGCAACCCGAACCAAGGGTCTTCTGCAGTCGGGTCAGAAAACACTGAAAAACAGCATTCAGAAGGCTGCTTTTCGGTGTGCTCTTCAAGCACCAAAGGCTGGAGGCCCTTTCGGACACTCCAGCCTTGGAACACGGCCGAATTACTTGAGCTCGGCCTTGGCGCCAGCTTCTTCCAGCTTCTTCTTGGCGGCTTCAGCGTCGGCTTTGGGCATGCCTTCTTTCACAGCCTTGGGTGCGCCGTCGACCAGGTCTTTGGCTTCTTTCAGGCCCAGACCGGTGATTTCGCGCACGGCCTTGATCACCGACACCTTGTTGGCGCCAGCTTCGAGCAACATGACGTTGAAGTCAGTCTTCTCTTCAGCGGCAGCAGCGCCACCACCACCACCGGCAGCAGCGGGAGCGGCCATGGCGGCAGCGCTCACACCAAATTTCTCTTCGATGGCTTTCACCAGGTCGTTGAGTTCCATGACCGTCATGCTGTCGAGCGCGGTCAAAAATGCGTCTTTATCGAATGCCATTTTGATTTCCTAACAATTGGTTAAAACACGAACGCTGGCCTCATGCGGCAGCAGCTTCGCCTTCGCCTTTTTTGGCCGCCAGAGCACCCAGCACCACGGCGGTGCGGGACATTGGCGACATCAACAAGCCACACAACTGAGCCAACAAAACTTCTTTCGAAGGGATGTTTGCCAATTGCTTAACGCCATCGACGTCCAGGGCCTTGCCTGCAAATGCACCTGCGCGAATGACCAACTTGTCGTTGGTTTTCGCGAAGTCAGCCACCACCTTGGCGGCAGCCACTGCATCTTCAGAGAAGCCATAGATCAGCGGGCCGGTCATCTGGTCGGCGACAACTTCAAACTGCGTACCGGTCACAGCACGGCGGGCCAAGGTGTTTTTCAACACACTCAGCGAAACGCCCAGGCTGCGAGCTTTGACACGCAAGTTGGTCATGTCAGCGACCGTGATGCCACGGTATTCCGCCATCACAAGCGTTTGAGCTTTAGCGGCGAGGTCGGTCACTTCGGTGATGACCGCTTCTTTCTCACTGCGATTCAGACTCAAGGTCTACTCCTTTATATGTGTTGTTCGGGTTGCCCCTGAAACACGCCTATTTGCAGCGACCAACTGTTTTGGATCTTCATCCATCTGCAGCGGGATCGCCATCTGCGTTGGCCCAAAACTTCAATGAGATTGAGGTTTTGCGGATTAAGCACACCAGTTGTGCACCAACGGTCTTGGATGGCCCGCCGAACTTTTGCAAGATCAGCGGCCCACCACATTGAGGCGCTCTTGCGAGCCCCTCAAATCTTTGCCATCACGCCGAGATGGATTGCGTGTCGACGCGAACGCCCACACCCATGGTCGAGGAGACAGCCACTTTGCGCAGGTAAACACCTTTGCTGGTCGCAGGCTTGGCTTTCACCAGGGCTTCAACCAGTGCGGCCAAGTTGCCTTGCAACTTGTCGTTGTCGAACGAACGACGACCGATGGTGCCGTGCACGATACCGGCTTTGTCCACGCGGAACTGCACTTGACCGGCTTTGGCGTTTTTCACCGCCGTGGCCACGTCAGGCGTCACCGTGCCGACCTTGGGGTTGGGCATCAGGCCACGTGGACCCAGAATCTGACCCAAGGTCCCCACCACGCGCATGGCGTCTGGGGCGGCAATGACCACATCGAACGGCATGTCGCCAGCCTTCACGCGGGCAGCCAAATCGTCCATGCCGACCACGTCAGCACCGGCAGCGCGTGCCTCATCGGCTTTGGCGCCTTGTGCGAAAACAGCCACACGGGCAGTCTTGCCGGTGCCGTTGGGCAACACGACAGCGCCACGAACCACTTGGTCGGACTTCTTGGCATCGATGCCCAGTTGCACGGCCACGTCGATGGACTCATCGAATTTTGCGGTGGCGCATTCCTTGACGATGGCCAAGGCATCGGTCAATGCGTACAGCTTCAAGCTGTCAACTTTGCCAACCAGGGTTTTTTGTTTTTTGGTGAGCTTGGACATTTACACGCCCTCCACATTCACGCCCATGGAACGGGCAGTACCGGCGATGGTGCGAACAGCAGCGTCCAGATCGGCAGCGGTCAGGTCTTTCATCTTGGTTTTGGCGATTTCTTCCAGCTGAGCGCGGGTGATCTTGCCGACCTTTTCCAGACCTGGCTTGGTCGAAGCCTTGTCGATCTTGATGGACTTCTTGATCAAGGTTGCTGCTGGTGGCGTCTTGATGATGAAGGTGAAGGACTTGTCTGCAAAGGCCGTGATGACCACGGGCAGCGGCAGACCGGGCTCGACGCCTTGGGTCTGGGCGTTGAACGCCTTGCAGAATTCCATGATGTTCAAACCACGCTGGCCCAGTGCAGGACCAATCGGTGGTGACGGGTTGGCTTTACCAGCTGGCACTTGCAGCTTGATGAAGCCGACGATTTTCTTCGCCATGCTTTTCTCCTTACGGGTATTGACGCTTTGGGCTTTTCGGCCTTCGGCTCCCCGGGGTTAACGACTCTGGATCAAGAACGGGCACCGAGTCGGGAAGCGCCCATCCAAAAAACATGCAGATCAGGTTTTTTCGACCTGGCTGAACTCGAGCTCAACCGGTGTGGCACGGCCAAAAATCGTGACCGACACACGCATCTTGTTGCGCTCGTAATTGACTTCTTCGACCGTTCCATTGAAATCGGTAAAAGGACCTTCCTTGACGCGGATGTATTCACCCACCTCAAACTCCACCTTGTGGCGAGGCTTGTCGGTGCCTTCCTGCATCTGGCTGACGATTTTGGCCACATCGGCTTCCGAAATCGGCGCAGGACGGTTCTTGGCACCCCCCACGAAGCCTGTGACCTTGTTGGTGTGTTTCACAAGATGCCAAGTTTCGTCATCCATGACCATTTCCACCAGCACATAACCGGGGAAAAACTTGCGCTCTGTGGTGCGCTTTTGGCCATTCTTGATTTCCACAACCTCTTCGGTTGGCACCAGAATGCGCCCAAACTTGGATTCCATGCCCGAGCGCGCGATGCGTTCGATGATGTTGCGTTCGACGGCTTTCTCCATCCCCGAGTAGGCATGCACGACATACCACTTCAAATCAGGGTTGGTGGAAGAGCCCGCCATCGGCGCGTTGACTACGACATCGTTCATTATTTTTTCCACCCGAGAATCAGATCGTAAAAAACCCATTCCAGAGTTTTGTCGGTGAGCCAAAGGAACAAGGCCATCACCACCACAAATGCAAAGACATACAAGGTGACCTGAAGGGCTTCCTTGCGCTCAGGCCAGACCACCTTTTTGGTTTCACGGATCGCATCACGACCAAAAGCCACCAACTGTCGGCCTGTTTCGGCTGTAAAAAAGACGACCACCGACGCCACCAACGCCACCAGCAAACCGGCCCACTGCACCCAGGGACCTTGGGCGGCGAGCATGTAATACGCGACCAGCCCCGCAATGACCAACGCGCCAGCCAAAGCCAAGCGCATCTTGTCACCAGCAGAATTCACAGTTTGAACTTCGGACGTTGCCATACGGCTTGAAACCTTTGTTGAACCCCCGCGTACAGGGGTTCCTATCAGACAAGGAAGCCCGCTAGGGTCTAGCGGGCTTGAAAATCCACCCTCTCAGGTGGCAGGGGCAGTAGGAATCGAACCTACAACCTTCGGTTTTGGAGACCGACGCTCTGCCAATTGAGCTATACCCCTACTTGAACCTCATTAAGCAATGATCTTGGCAACGACGCCAGCGCCCACCGTACGGCCACCTTCGCGGATGGCGAAACGCAGACCTTCTTCCATCGCGATGGGGTTGATCAGCTTCACAGTGATCGACACGTTGTCACCCGGCATCA
>Ga0255127_1000065_pt1 | contig 57057 bp, 55 predicted proteins | sample Law_Miss_RepB_8d_FD_188555 | JGI IMG/M metagenome (GOLD analysis project Ga0255127, IMG submission 188555) | Freshwater microbial communities from St. Lawrence River, New York, United States - Law_Miss_RepB_8d | ecosystem: Environmental > Aquatic > Freshwater > River | place: USA: New York...
ACTCATCAGTGAACTCGACGGTCTGGCCTCACGCGGCTACACCTCGGGCTTTCTGGAGCGCCGCCCCGCGCAGGACTACCAGAACTACGAAACCGGCCACTCGGTGGGACACCGCAGCCAGTTTGTGGGCGAAGTGCGTGAGGTGGGTGATGGCTGGGCGCTGGTCGAGACCAAAAACCGTTTCGCGGTGGGCGACACGATCGAGGTCATTCACCCCAGCGGCAACCGCAAAGTGGCGCTGACGCACATGAAAAGCGAATCCGGCGAAGCCATCGAGGTCGCTGCGGGCAATCCGCTCAAGGTGTGGATTCCGCTGGACGGGCCGGCCGAGGGTGCTTTGATCGCTCGGATGTTCTGAGCCCTTGCGCGCCTGCGGATGCAGGCGCAGGCACAGGTCTTAAACGCCCATCAACACCGGCAAGCCCTGCACCGCAGAAAAGTCGCGGTCATGTGTGACCAGGGCCGCCGCGCCGATCTGCAGCGCCGAAGCCAGCTGCACCGCATCGGGCAGTTTGAGGCGGTATTGCACCCGCAACTGCGCCGCCAGACTGGCCACCGCTGCGGACAAGGGCACCACTTGGTAAGTGCCCATCGCCGTCTCGTAGCGTTTGGCCAAGGCCATTTGGCCCGCCTTGAAAGGACCGGTCAGCACTTCGGCCAAGGTCACGGTGCTCAAGGCCAGCTGAATCTGGCCGCGATCTGCGGCTTCGAAAAGACCCACAAAACGAGGCGCGAATTCGGCATGGTCTTCGAGCAGGTAAATCCAGGGCGCGGTGTCCACGAGCACGGTGGCGCCCTCACTCAGACCGCCCCACATAGAAGCCGAAACACGGCCACGGGCCACCACCGCTCAAGCCCACTCATCGCGCAACTGGGCAACCGCGGGGGCCGCACCCTCCGGCCACAGGCCTCGGCCCGAGCCACGCAAGGCCAGCACACCCCCTTGCCTGGAACGGATCTGCCCCTCACGCCACTGCGCCACCGGCACCACCACCGCCACCGGCTTGCCGTGACGCGTGATCACGCTGCTGTAGCCCGCCACCGCCTCGGAGGCGATGAGCGGCAGCTGCGCCCGGGCTTGTTCGAGTCCATATTGCGGGGTGTCTGACATGGTCAATTCCTTGATTTCTGTACAGACTGTACAGAAATCAAGCGCTATTTGTCAATATCCCCATGGCCCTCATGGACGGGGAAAGGAGAACCGTCAGTTGGCTTTCAGCGCCCGTTCAAAGGGTAAGAAGGGTCGTTGTAACCGGGCGTCGACGGATGCCCGGGCGCCACCAGGCTGTTGACCAGGGCTTCGTCTTCGGCGGTGATCGTCACCTCCAAAGCGCCCGCGTAGTCTTGCCACTGCGCCAGCGTGCGCGGCCCGGCGATGACCGCGCTCACATGGCGGTTGGCCAGCACCCAGGCGGTGGCAAAGTGCGCCAGCGACACGCCCTTGGCCTCGCAATGCTGGCGCAGCGTTTGGGCAATCTGCAGCGACTCTTCGCGGAATTCGGTTTCCATGATGCGCTTGTCACCACGCGCTGCGCGGCTGCCCTGGGCGGGGGCCTGACCGGGTGCATATTTGCCCGTCAACACGCCACGCGCAATCGGGCTGTAGGGCACCACACCCAAACCGTAATGGCCGCAGGCTTCCAGAATTTCCACCTCGGGCAAACGGTTGAGCAGGTTGTAATAAGGCTGGCACACCACCGGGCCGGGCATGTTCATCTGGCGGGCCATGTTCACCATCTCGGCAATGCGCCAGCCCCTGAAGTTGGAAACACCCCAATAGCGGATCTTGCCGTCGCGCAGCAAAGCCTCGATGGCCCGCAAGGGCTCCTCCAGGTCCATGCCGTTGTAGTCGCGGTGCAGGTAATAAATGTCCAGGTGGTCGGCGTCCAGACGGCGCAGACTGTCTTCGCAAGCGCGAAGCACCCAACTGCGCGAGTAGCCCTGTTCGTTGGGTCGCGCCGACATCGCATTGCCCACCTTGCTGGCCAACACCCATTGGTGGCGCTGGCCTTTGAGCACCTGGCCCACGATTTCTTCGGATTTTCCGAGCGTGTACACGTCGGCGGTGTCAATGAAGTTGCAGCCTTTGTCGTGCGCGTCGGCCACGATCGCGCGCGCGTCCTCCAGCGGCGTCTGGTCGCCAAACATCATGGTGCCCAGACACAGGCGGGAAACTTTCAGAGGGCTTTTGCCCAGGGTGGTGTATTTCATCTTGGACTTTCGCATCAAAAATGGAGAGCATTCAAGGCTAAGCCAACCGCACAGCCGTGACTGTCACCTGCGCAAAAAAACCGGGCTTCGAAAGCCCGGTTTTTTTAACCATGAAACGCCAACGCGCCGATCAAGCGACCGGCACAAACTGATAACCATTGCCCGAAGGCGTGATCGAACCAAAGGCCGGGAATGGAAAATGGAAACCACCGGCCATCATTTTTTCCTTGACCAACATGTCAAAAATGCGGCGGCGGCTTTGACGGGCCATCTCGGGGTTCATGTCAAACAGCACCGCCCAGTCGGGATTGCGGGCAAACAGCGAGGGTACGTTGGTGATGTCTGCCACGTAGGCAAAGGACTGGCCCTCGGAACGCACGGTGAACAAGGTGTGGCCCGGGGTATGACCAAAAGCGGCAACCGACTGGATGCCAGGGGCCACGATGCTGCCGGGTTCAAACTTGACCAATTGGTCTGAGGTCAAGCCCGTCAAAGCACGTTTGACAGCCCCAAAAGCGCCTTGCATGGGTGCAGGCGCTGCCGCGATGCGGGCTTCATCTGTCCAGAAGGCGTGCTCAGGGGCTGGCACATGCACGCGGGCGTTGGGGTAGACCAAGCTGCCGTTTTTGAAGCGCAAGCCATTGATGTGGTCACCATGAAAATGGCTCAGCACCACGTTGTTGATGTCCTCGGGCTTGAAGCCCGCTGCGGCCAAGTTGCCCAGCAGCTTGCCCGTGGTGGGCGGGCCGTTGTCAGCAAAACCGGTGTCAAACAAATAGCGCTGGTTGCCGTTGACCAACAAAAATGGGGTGTAGGGCACATCGATGTAATCGGTGGGCAGGTTCTGCGAGGCCAACAAGGCCTTGACCTGGTCCAGCGGCACAGCAGGCACGAACTCCTGGCCCAGTGGGCGGCGCACGGCACCGTCGTTCAAGGCGATGACTTCCATGGTGCCCAGCTTCATGCGCCGGAAACCGACCGATGGCAAATCGGGTGGACCGAACTGGGGGGTGTTCTGCGACCACACGGAAGAAAAAGTCAGCGCAGTGGCACCCGCCATGCCTGCACCCAGAAAATGACGACGGTTCAACATCACGGTGTCTCCTGAAAAAAGAATCGTCAGAATACGCGGACAGCACCCTGTCAGGCTTGTGCCCCTCATTGCCCACGGTCCATGCAGGGACATTGGCAGGACTGGTCAACAGCTACAAAAAAGCCCCGTCAACTTGCGCTGACGGGGCTTGAGCTCAACACAGGGGCGATCAGGCGGTCACGCCCTTGGCGTTCTCCACGTACTCTTCAATCTGGTTGAAGTTCATGTACTTGTAGATCGCCGCGCCATCCTTGTTCACGATGCCCATGGCCTCGTGGTATTCGGCCACGGTGGGGATGTGGCCCAGCTTGGACGCAATCGCCGCCAATTCGGCCGAAGCCAAGAACACGTTGGTGTTTTTGCCCAAGCGGTTGGGGAAGTTGCGGGTGGAGGTGGACACCACGGTCGCGCCTTCGCGCACCTGGGCCTGGTTGCCCATGCACAGCGAGCAGCCGGGCATCTCGGTGCGGGCACCGGCTGCGCCGAAGTTGGCGTAGTGGCCTTCCTTGATCAGCTCGCTCTCGTCCATCTTGGTCGGTGGGGCGACCCACAACTTGACGGGGATGTCGCGGCTGCCGCCGAGCAGCTTGGCCGCGGCGCGGAAATGGCCGATGTTGGTCATGCACGAACCGATGAAGGCTTCGTCGATCTTGGTGCCAGCGACTTCGGACAGGAACTTGGCGTCGTCTGGATCGTTGGGGCAGCACAGGATCGGCTCTTTGATCTCGTTCATGTCGATCTCGATGACGTGTGCGTATTCTGCGTCCTTGTCGGCTTCGAGCAGCTGGGGATTGGCCAACCAGGCCTCGACCTTCTCGATGCGGCGCTGCAGCGTGCGCTTGTCTTCGTAGCCGTTGGCGATCATGTTCTTCATGAGCACCACGTTGGACTTCAGGTACTCCTCGACTGGCTCCTTGTTGAGCTTGATCGTGCAACCCGCAGCCGAGCGTTCGGCAGAGGCGTCAGACAACTCAAACGCCTGCTCGACCTTCAGGTTGGGCAAGCCTTCGATTTCCAGGATGCGGCCCGAGAACTCGTTGATCTTGCCGGACTTGGCCACGGTGAGCAGGCCCTTCTTGATGGCGTACAGCGGGATCGCGTGCACCAAGTCGCGCAGGGTCACGCCCGGCTGCATCTCGCCTTTGAAGCGGACCAGAATGGACTCGGGCATGTCCAGAGGCATCACGCCTGTGGCAGCGCCGAAGGCCACCAGGCCAGAGCCTGCGGGGAAGCTGATACCAATGGGGAAACGGGTGTGCGAATCGCCACCTGTACCGACGGTGTCAGGCAACAACAGGCGGTTGAGCCAGCTGTGGATCACGCCATCACCGGGGCGCAGCGACACGCCACCGCGGTTGCTGATGAAGGCGGGCAGTTCGCGGTGGGTTTTGACGTCCACGGGCTTGGGGTAAGCGGCGGTGTGGCAGAACGACTGCATGACCATGTCGGCGCTGAAACCCAGGCAAGCCAGGTCTTTCAGCTCGTCGCGGGTCATGGGGCCGGTGGTGTCTTGCGAGCCCACGGTGGTCATCTTGGGTTCGCAATAAGTGCCGGGGCGCACGCCCTGGCCTTCTGGCAGACCCACGGCACGACCGACCATCTTCTGGGCCAATGTGAAACCGGCCTTGGTGGCGGCGGGCGGCGTGGGCAGACGGAACACGGTGGAAGCAGGCAGCCCCAGGAATTCACGGGCCTTGGCGGTCAAGCTGCGGCCAATGATCAGGTTGATGCGGCCACCGGCGCGGACTTCGTCAAACAACACATCGCTCTTGAGCTGGAAGGTGGTCACGGTTTCACCGTTGCGCACGATCTTGCCTTCGTAGGGCAGCACGTCGATCACGTCGCCCATGTTCAAAGCGGTCACGTCCACTTCGATCGGCAAGGCACCGGAGTCTTCTTGCGTGTTGAAGAAGATCGGGGCGATCTTGCCGCCCAAGGTGATGCCACCAAAGCGCTTATTCGGTACATAAGGGATGTCCTGACCAAAGCCCCAGATGATGCTGTTGGTAGCCGACTTGCGCGAAGAACCTGTACCGACCACGTCACCGACGTAAGCCACCAGGTTGCCTTTTTTCTTCAGCTCTTCGATGAAGGCCATTGGACCACGCTTGCCGTCTTCTTCGGGCTTGAAGGGCGCACCTTCGCGGGTGTTCTTCAGCATCGCCAGGTAATGCAGCGGGATATCCGGACGGCTCCAGGCATCGGGTGCGGGCGACAGGTCGTCGGTGTTGGTCTCGCCGGGCACCTTGAACACGGTGACGGTGATTTTTTTCTCGACTTCGGGACGGCTGGTGAACCACTCGGCGTCGGCCCAGCTTTGCATGACTTCCTTGGCCTTGGCGTTGCCGGCCTTGGCTTTTTCGGCGACGTCGTTGAAGAAGTCGAACATCAGCAGGGTTTTCTTCAGGGCTTCAGCGGCGACACCAGCGACTTCGGCGTCGTCCAGCAATTCAATCAGCGGGTGCACGTTGTAGCCGCCAACCATGGTGCCCAGCAACTCGGTGGCTTTGGCTTTGGAAATCAGGGCCACCTGGAGCTCACCATGGGCCACAGCAGCCAGGAACGAGGCCTTGACCTTGGCGGCATCGTCCACGCCTGGCGGCACGCGGTGGGTCAGCAAGTCCATCAGGAAGGCGTCTTCGCCTGCGGGTGGGGTCTTGATCAACTCGATCAATTCAGCCGTTTGCTTGGCATCCAAGGGCAGCGGCGGGATTCCCAGTGCTGCACGTTCAGCGGCATGGTCACGGTAGGCTTTCAACATGGTTTTTTTCTCCGGTCAGTCAAAATCAATCGTTGGAACGCCCCATGCCTTTGGTGTCAAACAGCACAGGGGGTGGGTTGGTTTTCATGCCTTCAGCGAAGGCCATTTGTTCAGGGTTCGCACACTCGTCGGCCATCCGTCGGCCTTTGTTCTGGTCCATGAGCATGGATTTGTTGGCCAGTTGCAGCCAGACAGCGCCCGCTTTGCTGTCTTCCAGGCGGATAGCGCCCGTGCTGGTGGAGACCGGGTGCATCCGATAACGAAAGCCCTTGCCGTGCACATGAAAGTAACCCGGCTGGCTGGCATCGGCCTCCAGCCGAACACTGGCACCAAGCTCGCAAGGCATGCGCCCTTGGTGGACGCGCTCTGCGATCGCCAGTTCATCAGGCCCCATGGTTTTGTCGGTCGGTTCAGCAGCGGCCTGTTTGATCGGCTGGGCAGGCTTTGGGGTGCCGGATTTTTGAACACTGGCTTTGGTTTTGACCGAAGCGGATTGGGTCGGCGAGGGCTTGGGCTTGTTGGCCGGTGTTTGCGCACCCACCGACGCCGACAACAGCCAAGCGAACCCCAACAGCATGCTTGATTTCATGGCGAGCCACCTCATAGGAAAAAAGCCATCATGAACCGCATTCAACCGAAGTCAAAGGCGCCGAAAAATACAACTGGATTTCCGGGGGCAAATGCCGACCGGTTTGGTGTGCACGCTCGATCAATTGCCAGAAAAACCGGTAACTGGCCCGGTCATGCAACCGACCAGCATGGCTGATGGGTGCCCATTGGGCCGCTTGCGCAGCCAGGATGATTTCACTGGCCTGATCGATTTGCGCTTCGCTGGGGGCCATGGCCTCCAGAATCGGGCGGATCTGGTCAGGGTGAATGCTCCACATGCGGGTGTAGCCCAGCTCGCGGGCCGCTTTTTGTGCCGCTTGCCGGATCGCATCGGGGTTCTTGAATTCGGTGACCACGCAATGTGAGGGCACTTTGCCGTGGGCGTGGCAGGCGCTGGCGATCTCCAGCTTGGCGCGCAACACCAGCGGGTGGGTGAATTGACCCTGGATGTCCATGCCGTCCGCCGGTATCGCGCCTCCATGGGCCGAGACAAAATCCATCAGGCCAAAGCTGATCGACTGCACGCGGGGGTGGGCGGCGATGTCAAAAGCGCGGTGCACGGCGGCGGGCGACTCGATCAGCACATGCAAAGGCAAGTGGGTGGCACCCGCTGCCATCAAGGCGGCCTCAGCCCGGTCCACATCGGCCACAGTCTCGACCTTGGGCACCATGATATGGGTCAGGACATGTCCGGCACGGCCCGCAATATGGGCCATGTCGGCGTCAAAACTGGGGTGGTCCACCGGGTGGACGCGCACCGCAATGCGTGCGCTCGGGTTGCTTGCGGTCGTGGCGAGTGCCATTTCAGTGACCAGCGCAGCGTGTTCGGCTTCGCCCCCCACAGGGGCGCCGTCCTCACAGTCCAGCGTGACATCAAAGACGCAAGTGCCGAACTCTTGGGCCATGTCAGCCTGTAACTGCAGGCTTTTGCGCATCCGCGCCTCCACACCGCTGTAATGGTCACACACCGGCAGCTGCACGCTACCGGCTTGTGCCCCCAACAAAATGGTGCGCGGATGACTCACTTGGACTTCTCTGCCCTGAATCAGATCAGGTGAGCGACGCCGGCTTGCTCGTCGGTCAACTCTTTCAGGGTCTTGTCAATGCACGCCTGGCTGAAGGCGTCGATCTCCAGACCTTCAACGACCTTGTACTCGCCGTTTTCGCAAGTGACGGGGAAGCCAAACATGACATCCTTGGGGATACCGTACCAGCCCTGCGACGGGATGCCCATGGTGACCCACTTGCCGTTGGTGCCCAGGGCCCAGTCGCGCATGTGGTCGATGGCGGCGTTGGCAGCCGAAGCCGCCGAGGACAGGCCACGGGCTTCGATGATGGCCGCGCCGCGCTTGCCCACGGTGGGCAGGAACACGGTTTCGTTCCAGACCTGGTCGTTGATCATGGCCTTGACCGACTCGCCCTTGATGGTGGCGAAACGGTAGTCGGCGTACATGGTGGGCGAGTGGTTGCCCCAAACACACAGTTTTTCGATGTCGGCCACGGCCTTGCCGGTCTTGGCGGCGATTTGCGAAGCAGCGCGGTTGTGGTCCAGACGCAACATGGCAGTGAAGTTGCCGGGCTTGAGGTCAGGTGCAGACTTCATCGCGATGTAGGCGTTGGTGTTGGCGGGGTTGCCGACGACCAGCACCTTCACATTGCGCGACGCCACGGCGTTCAGGGCCTTGCCCTGGGCTGTGAAGATGGCACCGTTGATGGCCAGCAACTCGGCACGCTCCATGCCGGGGCCGCGTGGGCGCGAGCCGACCAGCAAGGCGTAGTCGGTGTCCTTGAAAGCGGTCATCGGGTCGGAGTGGGCTTCCATACCAGCCAAGAGCGGGAACGCGCAGTCTTCCAGCTCCATCATCACGCCCTTGAGGGCCTTCTGGGCCTTCTCATCCGGGATTTCCAGCAATTGCAGGATGACGGGCTGGTCTTTGCCCAGCATTTCGCCGGAGGCGATGCGGAACAACAGTGCGTAACCGATTTGACCTGCTGCGCCGGTGACGGCAACGCGGACGGGCTTTTTCATGGTGGATAACTCCGGAAGGTTGAAAACAAGGGTTGCAACCCATCGCCAACATCCTTGTCAGCAGGGCCGTCCGGTTGACCGGACCCACGCCAAACGCCCCTTCAAGGAAGCAGAAAGCGCAAGCAAACAACGTTCGAGTGTACCCGCGAAAACCCTGATTCGTCAATTTGTCTTATGTCTTATATAAGATATGATGACACACCTGACATGCAACTGACCTGCATGCCCGCCATTCCTGCCATGAACAACCCATCGCCTCAGACCGACGCTCCAGCGACCGCGCCCGAATTCGCGGCCAGTACACCCGCGTTCAGTCCCCTCTACCAACAGATCAAAGGCTTGATTTTGCAAAGCCTGCAGTCCAGCGAGTGGAAACCAGGGGAGTCCATCCCCAGCGAAATGGAACTGGCCGCCCGCTACCGGGTCAGCCAGGGCACGGTGCGCAAAGCCATTGACGAATTGGCCAACGGCCACCTGCTGGTGCGCAAGCAAGGCAAAGGCACCTTTGTGGCCACGCATGCCGAACACCAGGTGCAATACCGTTTTTTGAAACTGGTCCCCGATCAGGGCGATCTGAACACCGAAGGCCCAGCCCAACGCGAAATCATCGACTGCAAGCGCTTGCGCGCCTCCGCCGACATTGCGCGGGCACTGGCTTTGCGCTCCGGAGACGCTGTGCTGCAGGTGCGCCGCGTGCTGTCATTTGCGGGCGTTCCCACCATTTTGGAAGATCTGTGGTTGCCTGGCACCCCTTTCAAGGGCCTGACCGCCGAGCGGCTGGCCGACTACCACGGCCCCATGTACGCCTTGTTTGAAACCGAGTTTGGCGTGCGCATGGTGCGCGCCGAAGAAAAGATCAGAGCCGTCTTACCCGACAAGGCCCAAAGGGAATTGCTGGATTTGCCTGCCAACACCCCTTTGCTCAGCGTCGAGCGGGTTGCTTACACCTACAACGACACCCCGATGGAGCTGCGGCGCGGCTTTTACCGCACGGACACACACCACTATCACAACGCTTTGAGCTGAGTAAAGTTCCCTATTGCGCCACGTTCTGATCACTGTCGCTGAAATGCTCATGTCAGTTTGTTGCGTTGCAATAGAATCCACCGGTTTGTCATCCAAATTACGAACGCGTTACACCCAGAAAGTACCCACATGACTGAACTCGCCCGAAAGCGGCCTGAATTCCGCAACATCAACGCTTTGAAAGACTTGCCCACTTACCGCCTCCCGGCGGCCGGTATTGTCTCCATCTTGCACCGCATCAGCGGTTTCCTGATGTTCTTGCTGATGCCACTCATCATCTGGATGTTTGACAGTTCGATCACTTCGGAAATTTCCTTCGCCAAGCTGTCGGCTGCCTTCAATGCCGGCCTCGGTTTTGTGCCCGGCTGGTTCATGAAACTGGTGGCGCTGGCGCTGATCTGGGCCTATCTGCACCACTTCATTGCCGGCCTGCGTCACCTGTACATGGACATCTGCCATGCGGTCACCAAAGAGTTTGGCAAATCCTCTGCCATCGTCACCCTGGTGCTCAGCATCGGCCTGACTGCTGTGCTCGGCGCCAAGATGTTTGGTTTGTACTGATCTGCCCCATAACAACAAAGGAAACTGACCTATGTCCGTGAACTACGGCTCCAAACGCATCGTGACCGGTGCTGGCTACGGCTTCCGTGACTGGCTTGCGCAACGCGTGACCGGCACCCTGATGGCCCTTTTCACCGTGATCTTGCTGGCCCAGGTGATCTTCACTGCTGGCCCCATCGGCTACGAAGAATGGGCTGGCATTTTTGCTTCCCAGTGGATGAAGGTCCTGACCTTCTCCGTCATTCTTTCCCTGCTGTACCACGTCTGGGTGGGCATGCGTGACATCTGGATGGATTACGTCAAGCCACTGGCCGTGCGCCTGGTCTTGCACGTCTTCACCCTCGTCTGGCTGGTCGGCTGTGCCGGCTGGGCTGTTCAGGCCCTGTGGCGCCTGTAACGCGTCAGCCCTTCGCCTGTCATTGCGCTGAAACCACACCAACCAAGTTAAACCATGAGCTATACCAAAGACAAAATCACCACCCGCAAGTTTGACGTCGTGATCGTCGGCGCCGGTGGTTCGGGCATGCGTGCCTCGCTGCAGCTGGCCCGCGCCGGCCTGAACGTGGCCGTGCTGTCCAAAGTGTTCCCCACCCGCTCGCACACCGTGGCGGCCCAAGGCGGCATCGGTGCCAGCCTGGGCAACATGTCCGACGACAACTGGCACTACCACTTCTACGACACCATCAAAGGCTCCGACTGGCTCGGCGACCAGGATGCGATCGAGTTCATGTGCCGCGAAGCGCCCAAGGTCGTGTACGACCTGGAGCACATGGGCATGCCTTTTGACCGCAACCCGGACGGCACGATTTACCAGCGTCCATTTGGCGGCCACACCGCCAACTACGGCGAAAAGCCGGTGCAACGCGCTTGCGCTGCGGCCGACCGTACCGGCCACGCCATGCTGCACACCCTGTACCAGCAAAACGTGGCAGCCAAAACCAGCTTCTTTGTGGAGTGGATGGCGCTCGACCTGATCCGCGACGCCGAAGGCGATGTGGTGGGCGTGACCGCGCTAGAGATGGAAACCGGCGACCTGCACGTCCTGCACGCCAAGACCGTGCTGATGGCCACCGGTGGCGCTGGCCGCATTTATGCGGCGTCCACCAACGCCTTCATCAACACCGGTGACGGCCTGGGCATGGCAGCACGCGCTGGCATCCCCCTGGAAGACATGGAGTTCTGGCAATTCCACCCCACAGGCGTGGCCGGTGCTGGCGTGCTCTTGACCGAAGGCTGCCGTGGTGAAGGCGCGATCTTGCTCAACAGCAATGGGGAGCGCTTCATGGAGCGCTATGCGCCCACCCTGAAAGACCTGGCTCCACGCGACTTCGTGTCCCGCTGCATGGACCAGGAAATCAAGGAAGGCCGTGGCTGTGGCCCGAACAAAGACTACGTGCTGCTCAAGCTGGACCACCTGGGTGCTGACACCATCCACAAGCGCCTGCCCTCGGTGTACGAAATCGGCGTCAACTTCGCCAACGTCGACATCACCAAAGAGCCGATTCCCGTCGTGCCCACCATCCACTACCAGATGGGCGGCATCCCCACCAACATCAACGGCCAGGTCGTGACGCAAAACGCCACCGACCACAACGCCGTGGTCAACGGTTTGTATGCCGTGGGCGAATGCTCTTGCGTGTCGGTGCACGGCGCCAACCGCCTGGGCACCAACTCGCTGCTCGACTTGCTGGTGTTCGGTCGTGCTGCCGGCAACCACATCGTCGACTTCGCCTCCAAGACCAAGTCGCACAAACCTCTGCCCGCCGACGCTGCAGACTACACCCTGAGCCGCCTGAACAAGCTCGAAGGCCGTGGCGGTGAATACGCCCAGGACGTGGCCAACGACATGCGCGCCACCATGCAGCAACACGCTGGCGTGTTCCGCACCCAAGCCTCCATGGACGAAGGTGTGCAAAAGATCGCCGCCATCCGCGAGCGCGTCAATGCGATCGGACTGAAGGACACCTCCAAAGTGTTCAACACCGCCCGCATCGAAGCCCTGGAAGTGGACAACCTGATCGAGAGCGCACAAGCCACCATGGTGTCTGCCGCCGCCCGCCGCGAGTGCCGTGGTGCCCACACCGTGAGTGACTACGAGCGCCCCGTGGACGACGCTGTGGCCCCATTGGGCCGCGACGACGCCAACTGGATGAAGCACACCCTGTGGCACAGCGCCGACAACAGCCTGACCTACAAACCGGTCAAGCTCAAGCCCCTGACTGTGGACTCTGTGCCACCCAAGGTTCGCACGTTCTAAAGATTGTCTGGGCCGCTCTCTTGCAGTTGCGGCCCACCACCCGAATACACCAGGAGTTCTTTCATGACCCTACGCACTTTTCAGATCTACCGCTACGACCCTGACAAGGACGCCAAGCCCTACATGCAAACCATCCAGGTCGAACTGGACGGCAATGAACGCATGTTGCTCGATGCCCTGATGAAGCTCAAGGCCGTGGACCCCAGCATTTCCTTCCGCCGCTCCTGCCGCGAAGGCGTGTGCGGTTCGGACGCGATGAACATCAACGGCAAAAATGGCCTGGCATGTCTGACAAACATGAACACGCTGCCCGGCACCATCGTTTTGAAGCCCCTGCCTGGCCTGCCCGTGATCCGCGACGTGATCGTGGACATGACCCAGTTCTTCAAGCAGTACCACTCGATCAAGCCCTACCTGATTAACAGCACCATCCCGCCCGAGACCGAGCGCCTGCAAAGCCCGGAAGAGCGTGACGAGCTGAACGGCCTGTACGAGTGCATCTTGTGCGCCAGCTGCTCGACCAGCTGCCCCAGCTTCTGGTGGAACCCTGACAAGTTCGTGGGCCCCGCCGGTTTGTTGCAGGCCTACCGTTTCATCGCCGACAGCCGCGACGAAGCCACCGCCGAGCGTCTGGACAACCTGGAAGACCCTTACCGTTTGTTCCGCTGCCACACCATCATGAACTGCGTCGATGTCTGCCCCAAGGGTCTGAACCCCACCAAGGCGATTGGCAAGATCAAAGAGATGATGGTTCGCCGCGCCGTCTGATGACCGTCAACGCCATCCTGGAAGACGCGTCACTGGTCGGCGCTGACCGCCTCGCCCCTTTGAGCGAGCGGTCGCTGAGCAAGCTGCGCTGGCGCAGCCGACGCGGTCTGCTCGAAAACGATTTGTTCATCGAGCGCTTCTTCAACCGCTACGCCGCTGCGCTGACGGTTGGCCAGGCTCGGGGCATGTACGTGCTGATGGACCTGTCAGACAACGATCTCATGGACTTGTTGTTGCGCCGCAAGGAGCTGCAGCCCGAGATCAGCACCGAAGAGGTGCGTGAAGTCCTGGACCTGCTAAGAAGTTGACCCATCACGGGTCGAGCACGGATTTATTGAGGAAACCCACCATGAAACTCGCCGATAACAAAGCCACCCTGTCGTTCTCCAACGGCAGCCCCAGCATCGAGATGCCCGTCTACTCCGGCAACATCGGTCCTGACGTGATCGACATCCGCAAGCTGTACGCACAAAGCGGCATGTTCACCTACGACCCGGGTTTCCTGTCCACGGCTTCTTGCCAGTCGGCCATCACCTACATCGACGGCGACAAGGGCGAGCTGCTGTACCGCGGCTACCCCATCGAACAACTGGCCAACAAAGCCGACTACCTGGACACCTGCTACCTGCTGCTGAACGGCGAACTGCCCGTGGGCCAGCAAAGCAAGGACTTCCACAAGCTCGTGAACCAGCACACCATGGTCAACGAGCAGATGCAGTTTTTCCTGCGCGGCTTCCGCCGTGACGCACACCCCATGGCCGTGTTGACTGGCCTGGTCGGCGCCCTGTCGGCCTTCTACCATGACAGCACCGACATCAACAACCCTGAGCACCGCCACATCGCCGCGATCCGCCTGATCGCCAAAATGCCCACTTTGGTGGCCATGGCTTACAAATACGGCGTGGGTCAGCCCTTCATGTACCCCCGCAACGACCTGTCCTATGCAGGTAACTTCCTGCGCATGATGTTCGGCACACCTTGCGAAGAGTACAAGGTCAACCCCGTGCTTGAGCGCGCCATGGACCGCATCTTCATTTTGCATGCCGACCACGAACAAAACGCCTCGACTTCCACCGTGCGTCTGTGTGGTTCGTCCGGCACCAACCCGTTCGCCGCCATCGCAGCGGGTGTGGCTTGCCTCTGGGGCCCTGCCCACGGCGGTGCCAACGAAGCTTGCCTGAACATGCTGGAAGACATCCAGAAAATGGGTGGCGTCTCCAAGGTTGGCGAGTTCATGAACCAGGTGAAAGACAAGAACTCCGGCGTCAAGCTGATGGGCTTCGGTCACCGCGTGTACAAAAACTACGACCCCCGCGCCAAGCTGATGCAGGAAACCTGCAACGAGGTGCTGGCCGAACTGGGCCTGGAAAACGACCCCCTGTTCAAACTGGCCAAAGAGCTGGAAAAGATCGCTCTGGAAGACGAATACTTCGTCAGCCGCAAGCTCTACCCCAACGTGGACTTCTACTCCGGCATCGTGCAACGCGCCATCGGCATCCCCGTGAACCTGTTCACCGGCATCTTCGCCCTGGCCCGTACCGTCGGCTGGATTGCCCAGCTGAACGAAATGATCAGCGACCCCGAGTACAAAATCGGCCGCCCACGTCAGCTGTTCACCGGCTCCCCACGCCGCGACGTGCAGCGTTGATCGGTTTTCAACCGAACCCGAAAGCCCGCCCATGTGCGGGCTTTTTTCATGGTCACAACCAAGCCCGTGCTGGTCAACCGAGTTAACACCACTGATGCGTCAAGTCAGCACAACTTGAGTGGCTGTGGCCCGGAGCTGTCAGGCCGATTTGCTGGCGCGAAGCGACTGATGAGGCCTGGCAGCCCCGGGCCACAGCCGCGCAAGTCCCTGCGACGGCAGCATCACGGTCACGCAAGTCCCCACAGAGACCTCAGACCCTCAATGAATGGCAGGGATACAGCGCTCTAACCGCATAAAATGGCAGGCTTGCACAGCAAGGAAGCTCCATGGCACGCACGCTCTACGACAAGATCTGGGACGAACACGTCGTCCACACCGAAGAAGACGGCACCTCCGTCCTCTACATCGACCGCCATCTGGTGCACGAAGTCACCAGCCCCCAGGCCTTTGAGGGCCTGCGCCAAGCCGGCCGCAAAGTCTGGCGCGTCAGCTCCATCGTGGCGACTGCCGACCACAACACCCCCACCACCGGCTGGGAACTGGGCTACGACGGCATCACCGACCCGATCAGCAAAGAACAAATCACCACGCTGGATGCCAACATCAAGGAAACCGGCTCGGCCGCGTTCTTCCCCTTCCTGTCCAAGCGCCAGGGCATCGTGCACGTCATTGGCCCAGAAAACGGCGCCACCCTGCCCGGCATGACCGTGGTCTGCGGCGACTCGCACACCTCCACTCACGGCGCGTTTGGCGCACTGGCCCACGGCATCGGCACCTCCGAAGTCGAACACGTCATGGCCACCCAAACCCTGCTGGCCAAAAAAGCCAAGAACATGCTCATCAAGGTCGAGGGCACGCTGGCCAAAGGCCTCACGGGCAAAGACATCGTGCTGGCCATCATCGGCAAGATCGGCACCGCAGGCGGCACCGGCTACACCATCGAATTCGCCGGCTCGGCCATCCGCGCTTTGAGCATGGAAGGCCGCATGACCGTCTGCAACATGGCCATCGAAGCGGGCGCACGCGCCGGCCTGGTGGCCGTGGACGAGAAAACCATCGACTACGTCAAAGGCCGTTTGCTCTCGCCCACGGGTGTGGAGTGGGACCAGGCCGTGGCCTACTGGAAGACCCTGCAGTCCGACCCCGGTGCGCACTTTGACGCGGTGGTCGAGCTGGACGCCAGCACCATCGTGCCGCAAGTCACCTGGGGCACCTCGCCCGAGATGGTGCTGGGCATCGACGGCTTCACACCCGACCCCGACAAGGAAAAAGACGACGTCAAGCGCGACGCCATCGAGCGCGCCCTGACCTACATGGGCCTGCAGCCTGGCAAGGCTTTGGCCGACATCACCATCGACAAGGTCTTCATTGGCTCGTGCACCAACAGCCGCATTGAAGACATGCGCGAAGCTGCCGCCATCGTCAAGAAGCTCGGCCAAAAAGTGGCCAAGAACGTCAAGCTGGCCATGGTGGTGCCCGGTTCGGGCCTGGTCAAGGAACAAGCCGAGCGAGAAGGCCTGCACGAGATCTTCAAGGCCGCAGGCTTTGAATGGCGCGAGCCCGGCTGCTCCATGTGCCTGGCCATGAACGCCGACCGCCTCGAGCCCGGCGAGCGCTGCGCCTCCACCAGCAACCGCAACTTCGAAGGCCGTCAGGGCGCGGGTGGCCGCACCCATTTGGTCAGCCCAGCCATGGCCGCTGCTGCGGCCGTGCACGGCCACTTTGTCGACATCCGCAAATTCGCCTGAACCCAAGGAGCCTGGCCATGAAAACACTGATTCGCCTGACCCTGATCGCCAGCCTGCTGAGCCTGGCCGCCTGCAACACCGTGCGCGGCATTGGCCAGGACATCGAAAAACTGGGCTCATCCATCGAAGGCGCTGCCAAGAAATAAAGCCATGCAAAAATTCACTTTACTCAAAGGCCTGGTGGCCCCGATGGACCGCGCCAACGTGGACACCGACGCCATCATCCCCAAGCAATTCCTCAAGTCGATCCGCAAAACCGGCTTTGGCCCCAACCTGTTCGACGAATGGCGCTACCTGGACGTGGGCTACCCCGGCCAGGACCCGGCCAGCCGCAAGCCCAACCCGGACTTCGTGCTGAACCAGCCGCGCTACCAGGGCGCCAGCATCCTGCTGGCCCGCAAGAACTTCGGCTGCGGTTCATCGCGTGAACACGCCCCCTGGGCCATCGACCAGTACGGCTTTCGCTGCGTGATCGCGCCCAGCTTTGCCGACATCTTCTTCAACAACTGCTTCAAAAACGGCCTGCTGCCCATCGTGCTGCCCGAAGCCGTGGTGGCCCAACTGTTTGACGAAGTCGCCGCCTTCCCGGGCTACGAACTCACGGTTGACCTGGAGCGCCAAGTGGTGGTGCGCCCCCAAGGCCAAGAAATCCCATTTGAGGTGCAGGCTTTCCGCAAGTACTGCCTGCTCAACGGCCTGGACGACATCGGCCTGACCCTGCGCCATGCCGACAAGATCAAGGCCTATGAAGCCGAGCGCCTGGCCACCAAGCCTTGGCTGGCCCATACCGCCCACTGACTTTGCTGTGGGAGCCAGCCAGCTGGTCATGCTTTGCAAGCATCAGATAGGTTGCTGGCAAACGCCCACAAAATCAACGAACAAAGAATCCCCATGAAAATCGCAGTCCTCCCCGGTGATGGCATCGGCACCGAAATCGTCGCCGAAGCCGTCAAAGTCCTGAACACGCTCGACCTGAAGTTCGAGATGGAAACCGCCTTGGTGGGCGGCGCGGCCTACGACGCCTATGGCCACCCCCTGCCCGAGGCCACGCTCAAGCTGGCCATGGACAGTGATGCCGTGCTGTTCGGCGCGGTGGGCGACTGGAAATACGACAAGCTCGACCGCCCCCTGCGCCCCGAGCAAGCGATTTTGGGTCTTCGCAAAAACATGGGCCTGTTCGCCAACTTCCGCCCAGCGATTTGCTACGAGCAGCTGGTCGGCGCCTCCAGCCTCAAGCCCGAGCTGATTTCGGGTCTGGACATCCTGATCATCCGCGAGTTGACCGGCGACATCTACTTTGGCCAGCCACGCGGCCGCCGCGTGGCCACCGATGGCCACTTCCCTGGCGCTGAAGAAGCGTTTGACACCATGCGCTACTCCAAGCCAGAGATCGAGCGCATCGCGCATGTGGCCTTCCAGGCCGCCCGCAAGCGCAAGGCCGCAGGCACCGAAGGCCGTGTGACCAGCGTGGACAAGGCCAACGTGCTCGAGACCTTCCAGTTCTGGAAAGACGTGGTCACCGAAGTGGGCAAAGAGTACCCCGACATCGCGCTGGACCACATGTATGTGGACAACGCGGCCATGCAGCTGGTCAAGGAGCCCAAACGCTTTGACGTGGTGGTCACGGGCAACATGTTTGGCGACATCCTGAGCGACGAAGCCTCCATGCTGACCGGCTCGATCGGCATGCTGCCCTCGGCCAGCCTGAACACCAAAAACCAAGGCCTGTACGAACCCAGCCACGGCAGCGCCCCCGACATCGCGGGCAAAGGCGTGGCCAACCCACTGGCCACCATCTTGTCAGCCGCCATGATGCTGCGCTTCAGCCTGAACCAGCCCGAGGCCGCCGCCCGCATCGAAACGGCCGTGCAAAAAGTGCTGGCCCAGGGCCTGCGCACGGGCGACATCTGGAGCGAAGGCACCACCAAGGTGGGCACCGCGCAAATGGGCGATGCGGTGGTCAAGGCGCTGGGCTGAGCGCCAGCAGGATGCTGTCAGGCAGCGCTCAGGCAGCATCCATTACAATTTCGGCCATGTTCTACGCCCATCTGTTCACCTTGAACCTGATCACTGCCGCTGCAGTGGCCGCTGGTGCGCGTGCAACCATCACAAAAACCACGACCATTAAGGGCTGATCCAGCCTGGTTCGTCGTGCGCCCTCCCGGCCAGACGAGCCGGGCAAACAGTCTGGTCAAACACTGTTTTTAAAACTGAAAGGGCGTTGAAATGAGCAAGTTAGTAGGTTTGGTCGGCTGGCGCGGCATGGTCGGCTCGGTGTTGATGGACCGCATGATTCAGGAAAATGATTTTGACCTGATCGAGCCATTGTTCTTCTCCACATCGAACGCGGGCGGCCAAGCCCCCGCGATGGCCAAGAACGAAACCACGCTGCAAGACGCTTTCAACATCGAGCAGCTCAAGCGCTGCGAGATCATCATCACCGCCCAAGGCGGCGACTACACCTCCGAAGTCTTCCCCAAGCTGCGCGCGGCCGGCTGGAGTGGCCACTGGATCGACGCGGCTTCGACCCTGCGCATGGAAAAAGACGCGGTCATCATCCTGGACCCGGTGAACATGCCCGTGATCAAGAACGCCCTGGCCCACGGTGGCAAAAACTGGGTGGGCGGCAACTGCACCGTGTCGTGCATGCTGATGGGCGTGGGTGCCCTGTACAAGGCCGGTCTGGTCGAGTGGATGAGCACCCAGACTTATCAGGCCGCATCGGGCGGCGGCGCGCAGCACATGCGCGAGCTGCTGACCCAATACGGCACATTGAATGCCGAAGTCAAAGCTTTGCTGGACGACCCCAAGAGCGCCATTCTCGAAATCGACCGCAAGGTGATTGCCAAGCAACGCGCCTTGACCGGTGCTGAGACCGCCAACTTTGGCGTCCCGCTGGGCGGCTCACTGATCCCCTGGATCGACAAGGATTTGGGCAACGGCATGTCCAAAGAAGAGTGGAAAGGCATGGCCGAAACCAACAAGATTCTGGGCATGGGCGAGGCTTTTGGCTCAGCGGCCATTCCGGTGGACGGTTTCTGCGTGCGTGTGGGCGCCATGCGATGCCACAGCCAGGCCCTGACCTTCAAGTTGAAAAAAGACGTGCCCGTGGCCGACATCGAGGCCATGATCGCAGCTGATAACCAATGGGTTACAGTTGTGCCCAACACGCGAGAAGCAACCATCAAGGACTTGACGCCCGTGGCCGTCACCGGCACCATGAACATCCCCGTTGGAAGAGTACGAAAGTTAGCCATGGGACCAGAATATGTCGGTGCATTCACCATTGGTGATCAGCTTCTGTGGGGAGCGGCAGAACCCTTGCGCCGCATGTTGCGCATCCTTCTGGATGCCTGATATTCTGGCAATTCACCAAAAATAATCTTCAGGGAAAAAAATGGGCCAACCAAATCAGGTCAGAGTGACCAACTTCAAAGTGAAGGCAATCAGTGCTTTGATGGTTTCTGTCTGGGGTTTGCCCACCTTCGCCCTCGAGTTAGGTCGGCTTCAACTTCAATCGGCCATTGGTGAACCTTTGCGGGCCGAGGTAGAGATCGCCAAAGCCTTGCCAGAAGAACTGCTCGGCCTTCGGGTCCAGGTAGCGTCACCCGAGAGTTTCCGCAAGGCGGGCATGGAGTACAACCCCGCGCTCAGGGGCGTCACCGCCACCCTGAAAACAGGCAACAATGGCACGCCTGTCATCGTCCTGAATGGTCGTGTGCCAGTCCAGGACAATTTCGTGGATCTGGTCATTGAAAGCCAATGGGCGACAGGCAACCTGGTCAAAAACTACGCTGTGCTGCTGAACTCGGTCAATGAAAAAGGCAGCGCTGCAACGCCTTCAGCCCTGTCAGCGCTTCAACTGCCCATTTTGCCGAATGCATCGGACACCGCAGCAGCCCGCGCCGCTGCGAGCACATCGCGCCTGAATGCAAGCAGTGTGGAGCTCAATGCCCAGAAAGTGCCGGTTTATCGGTTTGAGCCTGTTGACAACAAGCCGCCAGCGACCAGACCTGTTCCCAGCCCAGTGCTGCAGTCCAGCCCCACTGAATCCGCGCCCGCTGTCCAAGCGCAGCCCAAAATCAACCCCGCCCGCCCAAGCGACGACACGGTCACGGTCACGCACGGCGATACCGCATCCCGATTGGCCATGCGCCACTTGGCCTCGCACATTTCTCTCGATCAGATGCTGTTGGCCATGCTCAAGGCCAACCCTGAGGCCTTCATCCAGGACAACGTGAACCTGATCAAGGCAGGCGCTGTTTTGCGCATGCCCACTGCAGAAGAAGCCTCACAGATTTCGCGCGGCGAAGCCCGCCAAACCGTGATCGCCCAAACCCGCGACTTTGCAGAATATGCACGGCGTTTGGCCGAATCCCCCATGGTGGTGGGCGCCCGCAACACACGCGAAATGTCGGGCAAGGTTGAAACCGATGTGCAAAATGCCGATGGCCAGGCACCCCAGCAGGACAAGTTGACCCTGTCCAAGCCCCAAGTGAGCCTGGACAGCGCAGAAGCCAAATTGGCGGCCAAACGCGAAGCCGAAGACAATGAAGCGCAGTTGGCTGCCTTGAACAAAAACCTGAAAGATTTGGAAGCACTGGCACAGACACGCCCATCGGCCTCTGCGCCAGACAGCGCGCCGGCTGTGGGCCTTGCTGCGCCAGCACCCGATGCCTCGGCAGCCGACAGCCCGTCCCGTCTGCTGGAGAAAATCAACGCCAACAAAGACATCTGGATTTGGGCAGCCACACTGCTGGGCCTGATGCTGCTGCTGGTGTTGTGGATTCGCAAGAAAACAAAACCGGAAGAAGATGTGTTCGCGCCGTCTTACAACGACATCCCGGAAAGCGGCATAGAGCCCTCCAACGAGCCGGCTGCTGCGCCCAGCATCCCGCCCCAAATGGCGTCGATTGACCTGAACCTGAATTCAGCGCCCTCGCCCATGCCTGCGCCCAAACCACCCGCGGCAGTGCAAACGGCACCCAGCCCAGCCCCCGTTGTTGCCGATGAAACAGAAAACAACAAGCTCAACCTGGCTGAACAACTGTTGGCCAAAGGCGACAACGATTTGGCACGAGCCCTGATCCTGTCTGTGGCATCGTCCGCCTCTGGCGATTTGAAATCCCGAGCTTTGCAGATGCTCGGTCAAATCCGGTGAGACTGGCCCTGGGCATCTGCTATTTGGGCACGGCTTACCAGGGCTGGCAAAGCCAAAGCTCCGGTCTGACCATCCAGGACAAGCTTGAAAAAGCTTTGGCCCAATTTGGCGATGTCCCCCGGGTCAGCACCTTGTGTGCAGGCCGTACCGATGCGGGTGTGCACGGCCTCATGCAGGTGGTGCACTTCGACACCCATCTTGAACGCGATCCACATTCGTGGGTGCGAGGCACCAACCGGTACCTGCCCTCCGACATCGCCGTGCAGTGGGCGCAATACGTACCCGACAACTTTCATTGCCGCGCCAGCGCCACCGGCAGACGCTACATCTACGTTGTACTCGACTCGATCGTGCGCCCCAGCCTGGAGGCCGGTCGCGTGGGCTGGGTCTACCGCCCACTGGCCGAAGCAAGTATGCGCGAAGCCAGCCAGCACCTGCTGGGCGAACATGATTTTTCTTCATTCAGGGCCAGCAGCTGCCAGGCGCTGTCACCTGTCAAAACGCTCAGACACATCCGCATTTCCCGGCACGGCGCTTACTGGCGCTTCGAGTTTGAGGGCAATGCCTTTTTGCACCACATGATCCGTAACATCATGGGCTGCCTGGTGACCATTGGCCAAGGCCAGCAGCCCCCTGACTGGATGCGCGACGTGCTGCAGGCCCGAAGCCGTGATGCCGCTGCGCCCACGTTTTCGCCCGACGGCTTGTACTTCGCCGGGCCGATTTACAGCCCCGAGTGGGGTTTGCCCGACACCACCCCCGCCTTTGACTGGTTGCCATGAACCCGCAACACCGCACCCGCATCAAGATGTGCGGCTTCACCCGTGAAGCCGATGTGCTGACAGCCTGTGCCGCTGGGGCCGATGCCATCGGCTTTGTGCTGTACCCGCCCAGCCCGCGCAACGTGAGCATCGCGCGTGCAGCCGAGTTGGCCCGTTTACTGCCCGCCTTTGCAACGCCGGTGCTGCTGTTTGTCAACGACAACCCAGAACGCATCCAGGCTGCTTGCGCGGCCGTGCCGGGGGCCCTGATCCAGTTTCACGGCGACGAATCGCCCGAATTTTGCCAAGCCATGAGTCAGGCCACAGGACGGGCGCACCTGAAGGCAGCACGAATCCCCCTGTCCGAGGCAGCCCACTTCGACTTGCTAGAATTTGCGTCCATTCACCAACAAGCCCAAGCCCTTTTGCTCGACGCCCATGTCGACGGATATGGCGGCGGCGGGAAAACATTCAATTGGTCACTGCTGCCACCAAACGTCAATGCTCACCTCGTTTTGTCTGGTGGACTCACACCTGCAAACGTGGCCGATGGCATTCGGGCGCTGCGCTCACACGGCCTGTCACTGGCCGTTGATGTGAGCTCGGGCATCGAGGCCGCCAAGGGCCTGAAAGATGCCGAAAAAATCCAGCAATTCGTGGCCGCTGTACGCGCTGCCGATGCTGACCTCCTTTGAATTTCTCCCGGACTGAACCCCGGCACCACCTGCCATGTACGACTACCAACAACCCGACGCCAAGGGCCATTTCGGCATTTATGGCGGCAGCTTTGTGTCAGAAACCCTGACGCATGCCATCAACGAACTCAAAGCCGCCTACGCCAAGTACCAGCACGACCCTGAGTTCATCGCCGAATTCAAGTCCGAGCTGGCACACTTTGTGGGTCGCCCCTCGCCCGTCTACCACGCGGCGCGCATGAGCCGTGAAATGGGCGGCGCGCAGATCTTCTTGAAGCGCGAAGACCTCAACCACACCGGCGCCCACAAAATCAACAACACCATCGGCCAGGCCATGCTCGCCAAGCGCATGGGCAAGACCCGCATCATTGCCGAAACCGGCGCAGGCCAGCACGGCGTGGCCACAGCCACCATCTGTGCCCGCTATGGCCTGGAATGCGTGGTCTACATGGGCAGCGAAGACGTCAAGCGCCAAAGCCCCAACGTCTACCGCATGAAGCTCTTGGGCGCAACCGTGGTGCCGGTGGAGTCGGGCAGCAAAACGCTCAAAGACGCGCTCAACGAAGCCATGCGCGACTGGGTGGCCAATGTGGACAACACCTTCTACATCATCGGCACGGTGGCCGGCCCACACCCCTACCCCATGATGGTGCGCGACTTCCAGAGCGTCATCGGCGAGGAGTGCCTCACACAGATGCCCGAGATGTTCAAAAGCCTGAAGATGGTCACCTCTTCCGATGACATGCAGCCCGATGCGGTCATTGCCTGCGTGGGCGGCGGCAGCAACGCCATGGGCATCTTCTACCCCTACATCGCGCACGAAAACACCCGCCTGATCGGCGTGGAAGCCGCCGGCGAAGGCATGGATTCGGGCAAACACTCGTGCTCACTGCAGCTGGGCAGCCCCGGCGTGCTGCACGGCAACCGCACCTACATCCTGCAAGACGACAACGGCCAGATCACCGAAACCCACAGCGTGAGCGCGGGCCTGGACTACCCCGGTGTGGGTCCCGAACACGCGTTCCTCAAGGACATCGGCCGCGCCGAGTACGTGGGCATCACCGACAAGGAAGCGCTCGACGCCTTCCACTACCTGTGCCGCACCGAGGGCATCATCCCCGCGCTCGAGTCGAGCCACGCCGTCGCCTACGCCATGAAGCTGGCCAAAACCATGCGCCCGGACCAGTCCATCCTGGTCAACCTGTCGGGCCGTGGCGACAAGGACATAGGCACCGTGGCCGATTTGTCGAATGGCGACTTTTATTGCCGCCCCAGCTGCCAGGGCCAGTCGGTCAAGGGCGCTGAGCAGCCCGTGAACTTTGTGAAATAAACCGGGGGCTTGCCCGAAAACGCCCAATCCCCTGCAGGAGCTTGCCTGCAAGCGATCAACCATCGCCAGCAAGGCGGGCAGCTTCAGAAAACATGGAATGACTCATGAGCCGCATCGATTCAACCCTCTCTGCCCTGAAAGTCCAGGGCCGCAAAGCCCTGATCCCTTATGTGACGGCAGGCTTCCCTCAAGCCGACACCACAGTGCCCCTGATGCATGCGATGGCCGCGGCCGGGGCCGACATCATCGAGCTGGGGGTACCGTTTTCGGACCCCTCGGCCGACGGCCCGGTCATCCAGAAAGCCGGCGACCAAGCGCTGGCCCTGGGCATTGGCACCGTGCAGGTGCTGGCCATGGTGCGCGAATTCCGCCAAACCAACACCACCACCCCGGTGGTGCTGATGGGTTACGCCAACCCGGTGGAGCGCTACGACCAGAAACACGGCACCGACAGCTTCATCCGAGACGCATCCGCAGCCGGTGTGGACGGTGTGCTGATCGTGGACTACCCGCCTGAAGAATGTGTGGAATTTGCCGCCAAACTGCGCGCGCACAACATGGATCTGATCTTTTTGCTGGCCCCCACCTCCACCGACGAGCGCATGCAGCAAGTGGCCAAGGTCGCCAGCGGCTATGTGTATTACGTGTCGCTCAAGGGTGTCACCGGCTCCGGCATGCTGGACACCGATGCGGTCGAAGCCATGCTGCCGCGCATCCGCCAGCACGTCAGCGTGCCCGTGGGCGTGGGCTTTGGCATCCGCGACGCGCAGACGGCCAAAGCCATCAGCCGCGTGGCCGACGCGGTGGTGATTGGCTCGCGCCTGATCCAGCTGATCGACGCCGCACCGAAAGGCACCATCAACGCCGTGGCCGGAGAGTTTTTGCAAGGCATCCGCCAGGCGCTCGACGCCTGAGCGAACGGCACCAGGCGCCCTGGACCGGCTGCCGTCCTCACTGTGAAAGGGCCAAGCTGGCCGTTTCAACGATAATCCGCCGCACAAGGAGAAACCCTCATGAGTTGGCTCGAAAAACTGCTCCCCCCGAAAATCCAGCACACCGACCCGGCCGACCGCCGCTCGGTGCCGGAAGGCTTGTGGGTCAAGTGCCCCAGCTGCGAGAGCGTGCTGTACAAAACCGACCTGGAAGAAAACCAGAACGTCTGCCCCGGCTGCTCACACCACCTGCGCATCGGTGCCCGCGCCCGTCTGAACGCTTTTCTGGATGGTGAAGGCCGCTACGAAATCGGCCAGGAAGTGGTCCCTGTCGATGCCTTGAAGTTCAAGGACAGCCGCAAATACCCCGAGCGCCTGAAAGAAGCCATGAACAACACGGGCGAAACTGACGCCCTGGTGGTCATGGGCGGCGCCGTGCACAACATCGAGGTCGTGGCCGCATGCTTCGAGTTCGATTTCATGGGCGGCTCCATGGGCTCGGTGGTCGGTGAGCGCTTCGTGCGCGGCGTGGAAACCGCCATCGCTCAAAAAGTGCCTTTTGTTTGCTTCACGGCCACAGGCGGTGCCCGCATGCAAGAAGGCCTGCTCTCGCTGATGCAAATGGCAAAGACCAACGCCGCCCTGACGCGCCTGGCGAAAAAAGGCCTGCCCTACATCAGCGTGCTGACCGACCCGACCATGGGTGGCGTGTCGGCCGGTTTCGCCTTTTTGGGTGACGTGGTGATCGCCGAGCCCAAGGCCCTGATCGGCTTTGCAGGCCCCCGCGTGATCGAAAGCACCGTGCGCGTGACCTTGCCCGAAGGCTTCCAGCGTGCAGAGTTTTTGCAAAGCAAGGGCGCGGTGGACTTCATCTGCGACCGCCGCGAACTGCGCAAAACCATCGCCAGCACCCTGGCCATGCTGCAGCGCCAACCGGCAGACGCGGTGAGCTGAAGTCCACCTCAAGCAGCCGCCCCAAAACAAAGCCCTCGTCAGAGGGCTTTGTCATTTGGGTCAGGCCAAAAGGGACTCAATGCATCCAGCTCATCTGCAAGCCCGACAGCAGCATGCCCACCATCTGCAACAGCAGCAACAAGGCCAAGGGCGACAGGTCGATGCCACCAATCAAGGGCACCACGCGCTGAAATGGGCGCAGGAAAGGGTCACACAATCGAACTGTCAGGGCGTACATGGGTGAGCCCGGGTTGACCCAGGACATGATGGCCAGGACCAGCACCAAGGCGCTCAGGGCCGAGACCACCAGCTGCGCCAAGCCCACCAGACTGACCAAGGGCAACAAGCCCAAAGACCCCTGCCCACCCGCCAGCAGCCAAAGCAGCAAAAACTGCAGCAACTTGACCAACCAGGCGGCCACCCAACTCGACAAATCCCACTGGGTCCAGGCGGGGATGACCTTGCGCAAGGGCAAAACCAGCCAATCGGTCATGGCAAACACGAAGCGGCCCAGTGGCTGGTGAAAGGAAATGCGCTGCCATTGCATCAAAAACCGCAGCAAACAAGTGCCCGCGACCAAGCCCGCCACCACGTCCAAGACCATACTGACCATCTGGAACCACATCGTTTTTTCTCCTGCTCGTGCGATGATACCCAGATGCCCGATCGCGACACCCTACACCCACAAGCCCTGACCGAATTGCCCCTGTTCCCGCTGGGCACGGTGCTGTTTCCGGGGGCCTTGCTGCCCCTGCAGCTGTTTGAACTGCGCTACCTGCAGATGATTGGCGAATGCGAGCGCCAAGGCACGGGCTTTGGGGTGGTGACGCTCACCCAAGGCCGCGAAGTGCACCGACCCGGCGCAGCGACCGAACAGTTTGAGGCCATGGGCACGCGGGTGCAGATCGAGCGCATCGAACGGCCCCAGCCGGGCCTGGTGATGGTCTGGTGCCGGGGAGTGGAGAAGTTTCGCATCGAAGCCACCCAACAACGCAGCGATGGCCTGTGGTTGGGTCGGGTGGAGCTGCTGCCGCCCGAGCCCGCCGTGCAAGTACCTGAAGACCTGCAGCACCTGTCGGCGCAGATGCACAAGGCCCTGACCCAGCTGAGCGAACAGCCCAGCATGGTGCCACCCTGGAACGAAGCCTGGCGGCTGCAGGACTGCAGCTGGCTGTCCAACCGCTGGGGTGAGCTGCTGCCCTTGCCACTGCAGATGAAATACCGGCTGTTTGCCCTGCAAGAGCCCTTGATGCGGCTGGAGCTGGTGGGTGACATGGTGGCCCCTGCCGGAGCGACGGAACAACAACCCGTCCAGAAGCCGCCCGCAAACTCTTAAAATAGAGGGCTTTGCGCCCTCGCGCACCCCACAACCCCGGATCGGGCGGCGTCCATGCGCCACGGTCCCCACCGCACCTTGCCATGTCTGACACGACCGCCCCCGCCGCTCCCGCACAAGATGAAAACCAACTGATCGCCGAGCGCCGCGAGAAGCTCAAAGCGATGCGCCAGGCGCAAGCCGATGGCAAAGGCGTGGCCTTCCCCAACGACTTCAAGCCCGAGCACCACGCCGCCAACCTGCACCAGGCGCACGGCGACAAAGACGCGGAAGCCCTGAACGGCGAAGGCGTGGCCAAAACCACCGCCAAAGTCGCGGGCCGCATGATGCTCAAGCGCGTGATGGGCAAGGCCAGCTTTGCCACGCTGCAAGACGCAACCGGCCGCATCCAGGTCTATGTGACCCGCGACGATGTGGGTGAAGACCTGTACGCCCTGTTCAAGCACTGGGACCTGGGCGACATCGTCGGCGTGGAAGGCCACCTGTTCAAGACCCGCACCGGCGAGCTGTCGATCCATGCCACATCCATCCGCATGCTCACCAAGAGCCTGCGCCCCATGCCCGACAAGTTCCACGGCGTGGCCGACCAGGAAGTCAAATACCGCCAGCGCTATGTGGACCTGATGACCGACGAAGCCGCCCGCAAGCGCTTTGTGGCCCGCAGCAAGGCCGTGAGCGGCATCCGCGAGTTCATGGTCAAGCACGGCTTTTTGGAGGTCGAAACGCCCATGCTGCACCCCATCCCCGGTGGTGCCAACGCCAAGCCCTTCATCACGCACCACAACGCGCTGGAGCAAGAAATGTTCTTGCGCATCGCACCCGAGCTGTACCTCAAGCGCTTGCTGGTGGGTGGTTTTGAGCGCGTGTTCGAGATCAACCGCAACTTCCGCAACGAAGGCATCTCGGTGCGCCACAACCCCGAGTTCACCATGATGGAGTTCTACGCGGCCTACTGGAACTACCAGGACCTGATGGGCTTTACCGAAAGCCTGATCCGCGACGCGGCCATGACTGCTGCAGGCACCTTGGACTTGACCTACAACGGCAAGCCGGTTGACTTGAACAAGCCTTTCGCACGCATGACCATTCGCGAAGCGATCGTGAAGCACACCGAGGCTGGCGACAACGTCGACAACGCCGAATGGCTGATCAATGCCCTGAAAAAGCTGGGCATGAGCGAAGCCAAGGACAAGCTGTCCACACGCAGCTTGGCCAGCCTGCAGGTGTTCTATTTCGAGGAAACCGTGGAAGACAAGCTCTGGGAGCCGACCTTCATCATGGAGCACCCCACCGAGATCAGCCCGCTGGCCCGCGCCAACGACAGCCGCCCCGAAGTGACCGAGCGCTTTGAGCTGTACATCACGGGCCGCGAGTTCGGCAACGGCTTCAGTGAGCTGAACGACGCCGAAGACCAGGCCGCCCGCTTCCACGCCCAAGTGGCCGCCAAAGACGACGGCGACGACGAAGCCATGTACTACGACCACGACTTTGTGCGTGCGCTTGAATACGGCATGCCCCCTGCAGGCGGCTGCGGCATCGGCATTGACCGCCTGATGATGCTGCTGACCGACAGCGCCAGCATCCGCGACGTGATCCTGTTCCCTGCCCTGCGCCACGTGCAGGAATAAAGCGCACAACGCTCCAAAAACAAACCCGGCCAAGGCCGGGTTTTTTCATAGGTCCATCACAGTTCAACCCCGACGCTCGGAGGGCAAGCGCGGTGCATCTTCGACCACCTCGCGCACTTCGACATCGACCACCTGATCATCGAAGGAGCGGGTGGACTCGCGGCCCCAAGCCCCATCAGAGCCGGGCGCAGTTTGCCCACGGAAACCGCCTTGGCCAAAGTTCTTGCGCATGGCACTGAACTGTTGCCAGACCAGCACCACCTGCGGTTTGCGTCCGGTGAGCAGCCAGCGCAAGGCGGCCCAGACGATGTAGAGCCCTAAGGCCGCCACCAGGCCCAGCAAAAAGGCCAGTCCCATGAAGGCCATGAACAGGCGAAGCACCCAGGTCAGCAAAGTGGCCACAGCAATTCTTTCTTGAATGAGAGGGGATCAGGGCAGGCGGTCGAGCGCCTGCATGTAGTCACTCGAGCGCACCAGCTCGTCCCAAGCACGTGCGGGCGAGCGCGGCAACAAGTTCAGACGGCGCTCTTCACTGACCTCGTTGGGCTGCCATTGGCCTTTGACTTGCGCCTCGGCCAGCTGGTCGAGCACCTCGTCCAGTTCAGCACCACCCTCGACCGCCGAGCGGTTGCACAGCAGGGCCAGATCGCACCCGGCTTGCAGCGCCGTGATCACAGCTTCGGTATAGCTGAGCGTGCGCCCGTCCATCTGGCGGGCAGCGGCCATCGACAAGTCATCGGTGCAGACCACACCCTGAAAACCCAGCTGGGCGCGCAGGATGTCCTGCAGCCAGCGCGGCGAAAAGCCGGCTGGGCGGCTGTCCACCTTGCTGTAGATCACATGCGCGGGCATGACGGCGGTGAGCACGCTGGTGAGCCAGCGGTAAGGCTGAGCATCGTCCGCCAGAATGGCTTTGAGGCTGCGTTTGTCCACCGGCAGCGCCACGTGCGAGTCGGCCTTGACGGCACCGTGCCCGGGAAAATGTTTGCCGCAGTTGCCCATGCCCGCTTGCAACAGGCCCTGCATCAGGCTGCGGGCCAGCAGGCTCACCACGCGCGGATCGCGGGCAAAAGCGCGGTCACCGATCACACCGCTCTCACCGTGATCCAAATCCAGCACGGGCGTGAAGCTGAAGTCCACGCCGCAAGCGCGCAGCTCGCTGGCCAGCACAAAGCCCGCCGAGGTGGCCGCTTCGCAGGCCTTGAGCACGCCGCTGCCGGGCTGGCCTTTGTCGTCGTGGCCCCAGAGTTCGCCAATGGCCCGCATGCTGGGCAAATGGGTGAAGCCATCGGTGCGAAAACGCTGCACACGGCCGCCTTCGTGGTCCACTGCAATCAGCAAGTCAGGTCGGATGCTTTTGATGTCGGCGCACAAGTCGGTCAGTTGCGCACGGCTTTGCCAGTTGCGGCCAAACAGGATCATGCCGCCGGTGAGCGGATGCGCCAAGCGACGGCGGTCCACGTCGGTCAACGCGGTACCGGCAATGTCCAGGATCAGGGGGGCGTGCAGTGTCATGAGGTGCTTTGTCAGTTCAGGGTGAACGAAGGGAATTCAAGGGGTCTTCACCGGTTCACGAATCTCGACGACGCAAAAACTGGCGGCATATTCACTCTCGTCCGTCACGGTGATGTGGGCACTCAGGCCCTGGGCCTCAAACCAGTCTTTCAGCCCCCCGTGCAACATGATGACCGGCTTGCCGCTGGGCAGCTTGCCGATCTCGCACAGCCGCCAGGTCATGGGCATGCGCATGCCCAGACCAATCGCCTTGCTGAAAGCCTCTTTGGCCGAAAAGCGCGTGGCGAGATACCGCACGCCCCGCTCGGGCCAGCGGGCGCTACGGGCTTTCCAGGTGGCCATCTCGGCGTCTGACAGCACCTTGGCGGCAAAGCGCTCGCCGTGCCGCGCAAGACTCTCGCGGATGCGGCGGATGTCGCAGATGTCGGTGCCGATGCCGTAGATCATTTTTTCAGGCAATCCAGATACGCCTGCACCGTGGCGGCGTACCCCATCTCCAGCGCATCGGCCATGAAGGCGTGGCCAATCGAGACTTCTTGCAGACCTTGAACGGCCGCCACAAAAGCCGGCAGGTTGTCGCGGTTCAGGTCGTGGCCTGCGTTCAGGCCCAGGCCCGCCTGCAGCGCGGCCTTGGCCGCATCGGCGTAGCGCTGCAATTGCGCGGCGTTGTCTGGCGTGCCCCACGAGGCGGCATAAGGCTCGGTGTACAGCTCGACCCTGTCAGCCCCAACGGCACGGGCAGCGGCCATTTGTTCCGGGATCGGGTCCATGAACAGGCTCACCCGCACGCCCAACGCCTTGCACTCGTCGATCAGGGGTTTGAGGCGCTCGGCGTCTTGCGGAAACGTCCAACCGTGGTCACTGGTGAACTGGCCTTCGCTGTCGGGCACAAAGGTCACCTGGTGCGGGCGCACGGCGCGCACATGGTCCATCAGGTTGTGGAAGGGGTTGCCCTCGATGTTGAACTCGCGCTCGGGCCAGGCTTGCATGAGCGCGTGCAGCTCGGGCACGTCGCTCGCGCGGATGTGGCGCTCGTCCGGGCGGGGGTGGATGGTGATGCCGTTCGCACCCGCCTGCAGGCAGAGCTCAGCAGCTCGGGTCACGCTGGGAATGCCCAGGTGGCGCGAGTTGCGCAGCAAAGCGACTTTGTTGACGTTGACCGACAGGGCCACGCGTTCGGAGGTGGTCGTCAAGGAGGTGTTCATAAGGTTTGCAAGTCCAGCATCATTTGGCGGGTGCGCAAAGCGCCCACGCCGCAATGGTAGTTGAGCAAAAGGCGCATGGGGCGCTGCAAGGGGATCAGCAAGTCTGCGCAATCACGCAACAACACCGCCATGGGGTTGGCATCGTCCAAGGCCACCTGCAGCGCCTGCCATTGTTGCCCCGTCAAGGCGTTGCGGTCATGAGCGGGCACCCATTGCAGGCCGGCTTCAGGCACCAGGGCATAGTGGTCATCGGGCGTCAGCGCTTTCAATGTGAGGGTCTGCACATTGAGCGCCGGCAACAGACCGATGTCCTTGAGCAAGATCAGCTCAAAGCCACGCAAAGCCCATTGCAGGGCATGGGGCTCGCCACTGGCGAGCAGTCGCACGGCCGCAGCATAGACCTCGAACAAGCGAGGATGCGGGTCATCACGCACCAGCAAGCGCATCAGCAATTCGTTGAGGTAATAGCCTGACAGCAGCGCTTCGCCCGTGGGCATGACATGCCCGCCCACCCATTCGGCCGATTTGAGGGTGCGGATGTCGCCGTCGCCCCCAAACGCCAGCGACAAAGGCTGCAGCGGCAAGAGCACCGGACGAAAGCTCGATGTCGGCCGTTTGGCCCCTTTGGCCACCACCGCCACCCGACCGTGGTGGCGGGTGAAGACCTCCAGAATCAGGCTGGTCTCGCTCCAGTCGTAGCGGTGCAGCACATAGGCTGGCTCGTCTGCGATCCGCTGGGTGGCCATTGAAGGTGAGATTACTCGTAGCCGAAGCTGCGCACGCGGGCTTCGTCGTCGGCCCAGCCCGAACGCACCTTCACCCACAGCTCGATGAACACCTTGGCGTCCAGCAGCTTTTCCAGCTCCATGCGGGTTTCGGTGCCGATGCGCTTGAGCTTTTCGCCCTTGTCACCGATCACCATGGCCTTGTGCCCCTCGCGCTCGACCACGATGGTGGCCGCGATGCGCAGCATGCGCTTGGCGGTGCGACCGGCTTCTTCTTCGAACTTGTCGATCACCACGGTGGAGGTGTAGGGCAGCTCGTCGCCCGTCAGGCGGAACAGTTTTTCGCGCACCATTTCGCTGGCCAGGAATTTCTCGCTGCGGTCGGTGAGCTCGTCTTCGGCGTGCCACCAGGGCTGCTCGGGCAGGTATTTTTCGCAAATGCCCAGCAGACGCTCGATGTCCTTGGGCTGCTTGGCCGACATGGGCACGAACTCGGTGAAGGCGTGACGCTCTTGCATGCTTTGCAGCCAGGGCGCGATGTCGCCACGGCGGTGCACGTTGTCCAGTTTGTTGGCCACCAGCAAGACCGGAATGCCGGGCTTGAGCAGCGCCAGCACCTTGGCGTCGGCCGTGGTGAAGCTGCCCGCCTCGACCACGAACAGCACCAGGTCCACATCGCTCACAGCACCGACCACGGTCTTGTTGAGCGACTTGTTAAGCGCGGTGCCGTGGATGGTCTGGAAACCGGGCGTGTCGACAAACACATACTGCGCCGCACCCTGGGTGCGGATGCCGGTGATGCGGTGGCGCGTGGTTTGCGCCTTGCGCGAGGTGATGCTGATCTTTTGGCCCACCAACGCGTTGAGCAAGGTCGATTTACCCACGTTGGGCTTGCCCACAATGGCCACCAAGCCGCAGCGCTGGCCTTCCACCGCCACGGGCGCAGGGGCGGCTGCGACCGGGGGCAAGGCCGCATCTTCCGATGCATCGCGTGGCTGGATGGTCACGCCCGCGATTTGCACAGGGCGGCGCATGGTTTGCTCTTGCGGCGTGCGTTCAGTTTCAGGCGTTTTTTTATCGGTGCTCATGCGGCGCTTTCGGATTTCAAAGTGAGCAGCATGGCGGCAGCCGCTGCTTGTTCGGCAGCGCGACGCGATGCGCCCGAGCCTTGTTGGGTTTGGCGCAATTCGGTCACTTCGCAAGAGACCTCGAACTGCTGGCGGTGCGCCGCGCCGGAGGTACCGACCACGGTGTATTTGGGCAGTGCGAGCTTGCGCCCTTGCAGCCACTCTTGCAACTCAGTCTTGGGGTCTTTGCCCACGGCCTGCATGTCGGGTTTGATGTCGACTTGGGCAAACAGGCGCTCGACCAGCGCTTGCGCGTTCTGGTAACCACCGTCCAGATACACCGCGCCAATGATGGCTTCAAGTGCGTCGGCGAGGATCGACGGGCGGTTTTGCCCGCCCGAGCGCATCTCGCCCTCGCCCAAGCGCATCACGGATGACAAATCCAGTGTTTTGGCCAGTTGGTGCAGCGTTTCTTGCTTGACCAGGTTGGCCCGCACACGCGACAAGTCGCCCTCGGGCAAGCTGGCCAATTGCGCATACAACAAGTGCGCCACCGACAGGTTGAGCACCGAGTCACCCAAAAACTCCAGGCGCTCGTTGTGGTCGGCGCTGAAGCTGCGGTGCGTGACGGCTTGCTGCAGCAAGCCCGCTTGGCGAAAGGCGTAGCCCAAGCGGATTTGCAATTCAGACAGTGCAGGCGATGTGGTCAAGCTCACCTCAGTCAAAAGCGCCAATGCGCTGGAAGTTGCCAAAGTTCATCCAGACAAAGAAGGCTTTGCCGACGATGTTGGCATCGGGAACAAAACCCCAGTAACGCGAATCCAGGGAGTTGTCGCGGTTGTCGCCCATCATGAAATAGTGGCCTGCAGGGACTTTGCACGTCACGCCTTCAATGGTGTAGTTGCAATGGTCACGGCCAGCAAAGGGATCCGCACCGGGTATGAACGCAGGGCGATCGTCATCCTCGATGGTCTGGTGCGGCTTGGCCCCCAGGGTCTCGCGGTGGTGTTTGAAGTAGCGCATGGTCGACTCGTCAAAAAAGTCGGGCAGGGCTTGGGTGGGCACGGGCTTGCCGTTGATGCTGAGCTTTTTGTTCAAATAGGCGACCTCGTCCCCGGGCACACCCACCACGCGCTTGATGTAGTCCACACTGGGTTTGGGCGGGTAGCGGAACACCATCACATCACCACGCTGCACAGGCGTGCCTTCGGTCAGCTTGGTGTTGGCCACAGGCAATCGAATGCCATAGTGGAACTTGTTCACCAGGATCAAATCGCCAATGTGCAGCGTCGGGATCATGGAGCCCGAAGGGATCTTGAAAGGCTCAAACAAAAACGAGCGCAAGATGAAGACCACCACAATGACCGGGAACAAGCCAGCCGTCCAATCCAGCCACCAAGGCTGCATCAACAACTTGTCCCGGGCTTCACCGATGTCGGTGTCCACTTTGTCGATGCCCATTTTGGCGAGTTCCGCCCGGCGCTGTGCGGTCTCGGCCTCCAGTTGGGCTGCAGCTTTTTGGCGCTGGGGCAAGAAAACAAAGCGTTCGGCCAGCCAGTAAATGCCGGTGATCACCGTGGCCAGCAGCAAGAGCAGCGCAAAGTTGCCCTCGATGACCCCCAGATACCAGGCACCGGCATAGCCGACAAAAGCGGCCAACACCAAAGAAGTCAGGAACTGCATCAATCTTCCACCTGCAAAATCGCCAAGAACGCCTCTTGGGGCACCTCGACCGAACCAATTTGTTTCATGCGCTTTTTACCCGCTTTCTGCTTCTCCAGCAGTTTGCGTTTGCGCGTGATGTCGCCACCGTAGCACTTGGCCAGCACGTTCTTGCGCAAGGCCTTGATGGTTTCACGAGCAATGATGTTGGCGCCGATCGCCGCCTGAATGGCCACGTCGAACATCTGGCGCGAAATGATCTCGCGCATCTTGGCGGCGACGGCGCGGCCGCGGTACTGGGCTTGGGTGCGGTGCACGATGATGGACAGCGCATCGACCTTCTCGCCGTTGAGCATGATGTCCACCTTGACCACGTCGGACGCGCGGTATTCCTTGAACTCGTAGTCCATCGAGGCATAGCCCCGGCTGACGGATTTGAGCTTGTCAAAGAAGTCCAGCACGATCTCGCCCAACGGCATCTCGTAGGTCAGCATGACCTGGCGGCCGTGGTAGGCCATGTTGATCTGCACGCCACGCTTTTGGTTGGCCAGCGTCATCACGGGGCCGACATAGTCCTGCGGCATGTACAGGTGCACCGTGACGATGGGCTCGCGGATTTCCTGCAACTTGCCCTGGTCGGGCATTTTGGAGGGGTTCTCGACCATGATGACTTCGCCGTCGCCCTTGACCACTTCGTAGACCACGCTGGGCGCGGTGGTGATCAGGTCCTGGTCGAACTCGCGCTCCAGGCGCTCCTGCACGATTTCCATGTGCAGCAAGCCCAGGAATCCGCAGCGGAAGCCAAAGCCCAAGGCCTGGGACACTTCGGGTTCGTAGTGCAACGAGGCGTCGTTGAGTTTGAGCTTTTCCAGCGCGTCGCGCAGCGCGTCGTACTGGTTGGCTTCGGTCGGGTACAAACCGGCAAACACCTGCGGCTGGATTTCCTTGAAGCCGGGCAAGGCCTCGGTGGCAGGGCCCAGGTTGTTGGGCAGCTTTTTTTCCAGGGTGACGGTGTCGCCCACCTTGGCCGCCTGCAACTCCTTGATGCCCGCGATGATGTACCCTACCTCGCCCGCCTTGAGCGATTCACGCGGCTGGTTGGCGGGGGTGAACACCCCCAAGCTGCCCGCTTCGTACACGGCGTTGCTGGCCATCATGCGGATGCGCTCGCCTTTGATCAGCTGGCCATCGACCACGCGCACCAACATGACCACGCCCACATAGCTGTCGAACCAGCTGTCGATGATCATGGCGCGCAGCGGCGCATCGGGGTTGCCTTTGGGTGGCGGAATGCGGGCCACCACGGCTTCGAGGATTTCCTCGATGCCCATGCCGGTCTTGGCCGAGCACGGAATCGCATCGGTCGCGTCAATGCCGATCACGTCTTCGATTTCGGTGCGGGCGTTGTCGGGGTCGGCGTTGGGCAAATCCATTTTGTTGAGCACGGGCACCACTTCCACACCCAGGTCCAGCGCGGTGTAGCAATTGGCCACGGTTTGTGCTTCCACGCCTTGACTGGCATCGACCACCAGCAATGCGCCTTCGCAGGCCGACAGCGAACGCGACACTTCGTACGAGAAGTCCACATGGCCGGGCGTGTCGATCAGGTTGAGGTTGTAGACCTGCCCGTCTTGGGCTTTGTATTGCAGCGCAGCGGTCTGCGCCTTGATGGTGATGCCACGCTCTTTCTCGATGTCCATCGAGTCCAGCACCTGCGCTTCCATGTCACGCGCTTCGAGACCGCCACACCGTTGAATCAAGCGATCGGCCAGCGTGGATTTGCCATGGTCAATGTGGGCAATGATCGAAAAGTTTCTGATGTGATTCATCAAGGAAATTCTGCAAGTATTTGTGGATCAAGGATCCGTAAAAGAAAAAAGGGCGCGTCTGGTGGTGACGCGCCCTGAACCAACAATCTATGGCAACTGCGATAGTTGGGACTTCATTGTAGGCAAATTGGCCCATTCGCACAGCCCCAAAAACACGCTCGGCAGGTCGTTGCTGCTTTGCAACATGAAATTTATCAACAGCTTATCCACAAGACATCGAACAATTGAATGAACAACATGTGGGCTGTCTGTGGATCAACGGTGGACTCCTGTGTGAAATCCCGCATGGTGAATCCAGACCTGCTCTATATGCCATGAATCACTGGTCAAGACGGCTGATTTTATCCAAATTCAGCATGAGAGTTCGACAAAGTTAGCAAATACAAACTTCTAAATCTTTTCAAAAAAATTTTCTCAAGCGCCTTGGCCAGCTTTCAAGTTGCAACAACCCCAAAACCAGCAAGGTTTAGGAGCCTGGATTTTGACTCGGCTCAAGGCGCAGGTCGAATCAACATGTACTGCGCCCCGTCACCGCGTCGGATCAAGACACTGAGCGGCTTGGTTTTGTCGATGCGGGACATGAGAGACTCGAACATCTTGACGGATGTCACCTCGTTGTTCGCCACTGCCAAAATCAGATCGCCTTCGCGAATGCCGGCCCTGGCTGCAGCGTCCACAGCCGCATCGACCCGCACACCCGAGCGAACGCGGGCTTCTTTTTTCTGTGCGTCGGTCAAGTCACTCAAGGTCAAGCCCCAATGCTGTGCCTTGGCTGTCGGGGTCTTTTTGTCTGGTGTTGCGCCTGCAGCAGCGACCGCTTTTTCTGGCTCCACTTCGGCCACAGTGACCATCAAGTCCTTGCTGGCTCCCCGTCGGAAGACGGTGATGCCCACGCGACTGCCAGGTTTGGTGTTGCCCACCGAGCGTGGCAAATCAGCGGGCTTGTCAATCGCCTTGCCATCGAACTGGGTGATGATGTCGCCGGCCTCAATGCCCGCCTTCTCGGCCGGCGAGCCCTCTTCAACCCCACGCACCAGCACACCCTGTACTTTGCCCAAGCCAATCGATTCAGCCACCTCCTTGGTCACCGGCGCGATCTGAACGCCAATGCGCCCCCGGCTGACTCGGCCTGTGGCGCGCAACTGTTCGCTGACGCGCATGGCTTCGTCCATGGGAATGGCAAAAGAAATGCCCATGAAACCGCCCGAACGTGAATAGATCTGGCTGTTGATGCCCACCACCTCACCCCGCATGTTGATCAGCGGTCCGCCCGAGTTGCCCGGATTGATGGCCACATCGGTCTGGATGAACGACAAATAATCGCCCGTGTCGCGCTGCTTGGCACTCACGATGCCTGCCGTGACCGTATTTTCCAAGCCGAAGGGAGAGCCGATCGCCATGACCCACTCCCCCACACGCAAGCGGCCCACGTCCCCGACTTTGACAGCGGGCAGACCGGTGGCCTGGATTTTCACCACCGCCACATCGGTGCGCTTGTCAGCACCCACGATGCGCGCTTTGAATTCGCGCTTGTCGGTGAGCGTCACCATCACTTCATCGGCACCTTCAACGACATGGGCGTTGGTCATGATGAAGCCGTCGGTGCTCAGGATAAAACCCGAGCCGACACCGCGCGGTTGCGCGTCTTCCTGGGGTCTGTTCTGGCGCGGCGCTTGCCTGGGCGAATTGGGCATGGGCACACCAAAAAAGCGCCGGAAAAATTCCTGCATCTCTTCGTCAGGGCTGGATGCGCCTGGCGCGCTGGGCCGGACTTTTTCAAGGGTGCGAATGTTCACCACCGAAGGCCCCACCTGTTCCACCAAATCGGTGAAGTCGGGCAAACCACGCGCCATGGCCACCGAAGCTTGCGCCATCACTGCAGTCGGCGCACTGAAAACCAGGCCAGTGAGCAAAACGCTGCCCCAAATGGCCTGCGCAGCCCTTTTCGTCCAAATTTCATTCATCACAAAAGCCTCCTTCTGCTGATCAAAGCGGAATGCAAATCTTGTTGTAAATGCGGGCAAAGGGCAGCAATTCAAGCCGCGCCGCAGACCATCTGCTAAAGGCGGACGAAATTCGCGTCGGCCTTGGGGCGCGAATATACAGCGCATCTAAAACCATGCCACTTTGAGGGCATCGTGCGCGCTTGCACCCAGGCATATGCCGCATGGCCATGAGGCTGTCCCGATTCATCCAGCCTCTGAACCACTAACCAAAGCCCGGTATTCAGATCGACGCACACCGACAGCTCAACGCACTGCTGTGGCTCATCAGCGGCTTGCCAATACCAGGACTCACCGCTCCAAAACAAACGCCCACCGCTCAAGGTCTGGCGTGGCGCCCAGTACAGCGAAGCCAGGACACAAACGCACCCAAATAGCCAGGCTGCCCACACAAGGCTTGGACTCACCCGTGTCAGTGATTGCCAAACCACCAGCCCAATGGCACCGCACACGGCCAGCGAAAAAATGACGGCATATCCCCAAACAAAACGCCCCACCGGGAAAGCCACAGGTGGGGCGTTGTGCATGAAGACGTCTCGCGTCAGATGCGTTTGAACACCAGCGAACCGTTGGTGCCACCAAAACCGAAGTTGTTTTTCAGCGCCACATCGATTTTCAGGTCGCGCGCTGTGTTGGCGCAGTAATCCAGATCACACTCGGGGTCGGGGTTGACCAGGTTGATCGTGGGCGGCACTTTTTGGTGGTGCAGCGCCAGCACGGTGAACACGCTTTCAATGCCGCCCGCGCCACCCAAGAGGTGACCGGTCATGGACTTGGTGGAGCTGACCACGGTTTTGTAAGCGTGGTCGCCCAAGGCCGCCTTGATGGCATTGGTTTCGTTGATGTCACCCAGCGGTGTGGAGGTACCGTGGGCGTTGAGGTAGTCGATCTGGTCGGCGTTGACACCGGCATTGCGCATGGCGTTGAGCATGGCGCGGCGGGGGCCGTCCATGCTGGGCGCGGTCATGTGACCCGCGTCCGCGCTCATGCCATAACCACCGAGCTCCGCATAAATTTTGGCGCCACGCGCCTTGGCGTGTTCGTACTCTTCGAGCACCATCACACCTGCGCCCTCGCCCAGCACAAAACCGTCGCGGTCCTTGTCCCAGGGGCGCGATGCCGCTGTCGGGTCGTCGTTGCGGGTCGACAAGGCGCGCATGGCGGCGAAGCCACCCACGCCCAGTGGCGACACGGTGCCTTCGGAGCCACCGGCAATCATCACGTCGGCATCGCCGTATTCGATCAAACGACCGGCCTCGCCAATGCTGTGCAAACCGGTGGTGCACGCGGTCACAACGGCCAGATTGGGGCCTTTGAAACCGCTGCGCATCGACACATGGCCCGAGATCATGTTGATGATCGAGGCCGGCACGAAAAATGGGGAAATGCGACGCGCACCGCGCGCCGTGTATTCGATGTGGGTTTCTTCGATCAGCGGCAAGCCACCAATGCCCGAACCAATCACCACACCGATGCGGCAAGCTTCCTCTTCACCCAGCGCTTCGCCTGTGGCCAGCCCGGAATCCTGAATGGCTTGGGCAGCCGCGGCAATGCCGTAGTGGATGAAGCGGTCCATGGTCCGCGCCTCTTTGGCGCTGATGTAGAACTCGAGGTCAAAATTCTTGATTTCACCCGCGATGCGGCACGACATCGCCGAAGCGTCGAAACGGGTGATGGGACCAATGCCGGACTGGCCGGCTAGCAGGTTGGACCATGCGTCGGCGACCGTGTTGCCCACGGGGCTGACGCATCCCAAACCCGTGACAACAACGCGGCGCCGGGTCATCGTCGATCAGGCCTTCTTGCTTTGGGCGTAGTCGATCGCAGCTTGCACCGTGGTGATTTTTTCTGCGTCTTCGTCAGGAATCTCGATGCCGAACTCGTCTTCGAGTGCCATCACCAATTCCACCGTGTCCAGGGAGTCGGCACCCAGATCGGCCACGAAGGCTTTTTCGTTGGTGACTTGTGACTCTTCAACGCCGAGTTGTTCGGCAATGATTTTTTTGACACGTGCTTCGATATCGCTCATGGGGTCCCTCTGAGGGTTGTGAAAAATGAAGATTTTACCTGTCCGGAAGGGGTTTCCGGAAATCAGGCCATGAACATGCCACCATTGACATGCAATTCTTGCCCGGTGACATAGCCCGCATGCTTGCCGGCCAGATAGGCCACGGCATGCGCGATGTCATCGGGTTTGCCCAGATGACCCAGAGGAATCTGGCCCAGCAAGGCTTTTTGTTGTTCTTCGGGCAGGCTGGCGGTCATGTCGGTCTCGATGAAACCGGGGGCCACGCAGTTGACGGTGATGCCGCGGCTGCCCAGTTCACGGGCCAACGCACGGGTCATGCCCGCCACACCGGCCTTGGCTGCGGCGTAGTTGGCCTGGCCGGGGTTGCCGGAGGCACCCACCACGCTGGTGATGCTGATGATGCGGCCATAGCGCTGTTTCATCATGGGGCGGATCACGGCACGGCTCATGCGGAACACCGCCTTGAGGTTGGTGTCGAGCACCGCGTCCCAGTCGTCGTCTTTCATGCGCATGGCCAGCGTGTCGCGGGTGATGCCCGCGTTGTTGACCAGCACCTGCAGGCCGCCGTGCTCCTTGACGATGGCATCGATCAGGGCTTCGCCTGCGGCCGCATCGTTCACGTTCAGGTTGGCACCCCGGCTGCCGGGGAAGGCCGACAAGGCCTGGCTGATTTTGGCGGCACCTTCGTCGCTGGTGGCGGTGCCAATGACCACAAAACCTTGCTGGGCCAAATGCAGGGCAATCGATGCGCCAATACCGCGCGAGGCGCCTGTAACCAGTGCAATTTGTTTTTGTGCTTCGCTCATACCAGCATGCCTTTCACTTCAGCCAGGGTGGCGGGGTCGTACAGCGCCACGCCGTTCAATTCCGCATCGATCCGCTTGGTCATGCCCGCCAGCACCTTGCCGGGGCCGCACTCGACCAGGGTGGTCACGCCACGGGCCTTGATGGCCTGCACGCACTCCACCCAACGCACCGGGCCAAAGGCCTGACGGTACAGCGCATCGCGGATGCGGTCGGCGTCGGTTTCGATGGCCACATCGATGTTGTTGAGCACCGGGATCTGCGGCACGCCCAAGGTCAGGGTGGCCAGCTTCTCGCGCAGCTTTTCAGCGGCGGGCTTCATCAGGCTCGAATGGAAAGGTGCCGACACGGGCAAGAGCAGCGCGCGCTTGGCGCCCATGCCCTTGAGCACTTCGCAGGCCTTGTCCACGGCCGCCTTGCTGCCCGCGATCACGGTTTGCGCCGCGTCGTTGAAGTTCACGGCTTCGACCACTTCGGCGCTGTCAGCGGCGAATGTGGCTTGCGCCGCTTTGCAGCCTTCAATGACTTTGCCTGAGGCCAAGCCCAAAATGGCGGCCATGGCGCCCACGCCTACGGGCACGGCTTCTTGCATGGCGGCCGCACGCAGGCGCACCAGCGGCGCGGCTTGCGTCAATGTCAACACACCCGAAGCCACCAAAGCGCTGTACTCGCCCAGCGAGTGCCCGGCCACCACAGAGGGCTTGGCACCGCCTTCGGCCAGCCAGGCGCGGTAGGCGGCCACGGCCGACACCAGCATCACGGGCTGGGTGTTGGTGGTCATGGCCAGCGCCTCCTTGGGGCCTTCGTGGATCAGTTGGGCCACGTCTTCGCCCAGAGCGTCCGAAGCCTCTTTCAGGGTTTCAAGCACGGCGGGGTGGTCGCCCCAGGCGTCCAGCATGCCCACCGATTGGGAGCCTTGGCCGGGAAAAACAAAAGCAAATGTGGTCATGTGCAAATTCTGTGTCGGAAAAGAATGGGGGGCAGCACGCTGCGCACTGCTGGCCCGGGCCTGTCACATCAATAACGCAAAAGCACCGAACCCCAGGTGAAGCCGCCGCCCACGCCTTCGAGCATGAGGGTCTGGCCACGCTGGATGCGCCCGTCGCGCACAGCCGTGTCCAGCGCCAGCGGAATCGAAGCGGCCGAGGTGTTGCCATGCTGGTCCACCGTGACCACCACCTTGTCAGCGCCCAGTTTGAGCTTGCGCGCCGTGCTTTGCATGATGCGGATGTTGGCCTGGTGCGGGATCAACCAGTCGATGTCGGCGTCGGTCAGGTTGGCCTTGGCCAGGCTGGCGCGGGCGGTGTCTTCGAGCACGCCCACCGCCAGCTTAAAGACGGCCTGACCGTCCATCTTGAGCACGGGGTCGCCCAGAATACCGCCGCGATTGACGTGGCCGGGCACGCACAAGATGTCCTTGTATTTGCCGTCGGCGTGCAAATCGGTGGCCAAGATACCGGGTTGATCGGAAGCCTCCAGGATGACAGCGCCAGCGCCATCACCAAACAGCACACAGGTCGTGCGGTCCTTGAAATCCAGAATACGGCTGAACACTTCCGAGCCAATGACCAGCGCGCGCTTGGCCGAGCCGGACTGGATCATCGCGTCGGCCACAGTCAACGCATAAATGAAGCCGCTGCACACGGCCTGCACGTCAAAAGCTGGGCAGCCTGCGGTGCCCAGCTTGTGCTGCACCATGGTCGCCACCGACGGGAACACCATGTCAGGTGTTGACGTGCCCACAATGATCAGGTCAATGTCATTTGGCAACAGGCCAGCAGCATCCAGGGCATTGCGTGCAGCTTCTGTGGCCAGGTCGCTGCACCCCTGGTCATCGGCGGCGAAATGACGGGCACGAATGCCCGTGCGATCAACAATCCAGTCGTCGGAGGTTTCAACACCTTGCAGGGCCAGTTCTGCGGCCAAGTCGGCGTTGCTCAGGCGTTTTTCGGGCAAATAGCTGCCTGTGCCAGTGATGCGTGAATAAATTCTCATACGGGTGTGACCGCTGGTTCTGCCCGCTCGGCCTGTGCGCCCATCAACAAAGGGGCAGCATGGGCAATGCGTTCACGAACACGGTCCAGCAATTGGTTTCGACCTGCATCATAAGCCCGGTTCAAGGCGGTCTCAAAAGCGATCTCGTCGGCCGAGCCGTGGCTCTTGAACACCAAACCGCGCAACCCCAGCAAGGCTGCACCGTTGTAACGGCGGTGGTCGACACGGTTTTTAAACGCAGATAGCACCGGATAGGCCAAAATCGCAACAAATTTAGTGAAAATGTTGCGAGAAAACTCATTTTTCAAAAAACCACCGATCATTGTGGCCAGGCCTTCGCTGGCTTTCAAGGCCACGTTACCGACAAAGCCATCGCAGACCACGATGTCGACTGTGCCCTTGAAAATATCATTGCCTTCGACGTTGCCATGAAAATTCAAATCCCCGGAGTTGCCAGCAGAACGCAGCAATTCACCTGTTTTTTTGATGATTTCGTTGCCCTTGATCGCCTCTTCGCCGATGTTAAGCAGACCCACCGAGGGCTGATCCTTGTCTTGCAGCACCGATACCAAAGCTGAACCCATCACGGCAAACTGCAGCAAATGCTCGGGGGTGCAGTCGACATTGGCCCCCAGATCGAGCATGGTGGTGCCGCCGCCCTTGAAGTTGGGCATCTGGCCCGCGATGGCCGGCCGGTCAATGCCGTCCATGGTTTTGAGCACGTAACGGGCGATGGCCATGAGCGCACCGGTGTTACCCGCCGAGACGGCCGCAGCAGCTTTGCCTTCGCGCACCTGCTCTATGGCCACACGCATGGACGAGTCTTTTTTCTTGCGCAACGCCACTTCGAGCGGGTCATCCATCTCCACCACTTCGGTGGCGGCCACCACCTCAGCTCGGGGATCGGCAAAACCAACCAGCGCCTCGGCACGCCCCACCAGCAAAAGGCGGGCATTCGGGTGTGTGGAGAGAAAACGTCGACAGGCCGCCAGCGTGACGCGGGGACCGTGGTCGCCGCCCATGCAATCGACAGCCAGGGTGATCGGGGTGGGCGAAGTCATGTAATCCTTGGGCTCAAAACCGGGCAATACAAAGCGAAAGCCACAAAAACAAAAGCCCGAGGCTACTCAAAAAGTAGCGCCGGGCCTCTTGAGGCTTGAGGGCTGACGCCGATCAGGCTTCGGATTTGTTTTTCAGCACTTGGCGGCCACGGTAAAAACCGTTGGGGCTGATGTGGTGACGCAGGTGTGTTTCGCCTGTTGTGGGCTCAACGGCAATGCCGGGCACATTCAAGGCATTGTGCGAACGGTGCATACCACGCTTGGAAGGCGACTTTTTGTTTTGCTGAACAGCCATGATGGCTCCTTGGAAGCTTGGAGGCCGCGCAAATGAAAACGCAGCTTCTGGTTGATGGGAATGTCACCCGGCAGAACTGGGCGAAGCCATTGATTATAGCCCAAGCTGGGCACGATTGGACACAGACTTTCGACCTCTTATGCGGACTTGTCTGTTTTCAGGCCCGCCAAAACCCCAAATGGGTTGGGTCGCTGCGCTGCGGTTTCGAATTCAGGATCGGCGGCGGACATCGGCATCTGTTCGGGGCACACCTCGTGCAAAGGCACCAGGGGCAAGGACAAAATCAATTCGTCTTCAATCAGTGCCAGCGCGTCAAAGTCACGGCTGATCACCAGAATGTCTTCCTCGGCTTCGTCGTCCAGCGCCGCCGCCGTGGCCTCATCGGCCACAAAACGGAAGGACCGCTCGGCCATCACCGTCTGCAGCACCGGCATCAGACAGCGCTGACATTGCATGGGCAAATTCACCCAAGCCTTCAAATCCAGCCAGATCTGGTCAGCGCCGCCAGATTGCGGGACCGATCGGCCATGCAATTGCCAAACCACCGGGCCAGCGGGCATGTCTGTGCCGAATAATTCTTGAGCCAATCGCGGCCAATCGGCCAGCACACCCTCTCCGTTCAAACCGAGGGCGTCACGGGCAAAATTCACCACATCCAGGTGTTGGGGATCCAATTTCTTTTCCATGGCTGCAGTGTAAGAGAATCACACATCCGAATTTCAACTTGAGTTTGCGTTTTGACACCCTCTTCTGCTCCCGCCCTGCGCATGCCTGACCGCCCCATCGTGCTGGGCTCCACCTCACGTTACAGGCGTGAACTGCTGGAACGCCTGCGTCTGCCCTTCAACGTGAGCGCCCCCGATGTGGACGAAAGCCCCACAGCTGGCGAATCCCCGCGTGATCTCGCGCTGCGTCTGGCGCTGGCCAAAGCGCATGCCGTGGCCCAAAGACACCCCGACGCCATCGTGATCGGCTCCGACCAGGTGGCCGATCTGGCCGGTCACCCCTTGGGCAAACCGGGTGAGCACACCCGCGCAGTAGAGCAACTGCGCCAAATGCGGGGACAGACCGTGATTTTCCAGACCGCGCTGGCCGTGGTTTGCCTGGCCACAGGCTTTGAAGCTGTAGATCTGGCCGCTGTGCGGGTGGTGTTTCGCGACCTGAGCGATGACGAGATTGAGGCTTATCTGCAAGCCGAAAAACCGTACGACTGTGCCGGCAGCGCCAAAAGCGAGGGACTGGGCATTGCCCTGCTCGAATCGATCGACAACGACGACCCGACCGCATTGATCGGACTGCCGCTGATCCGTACCGCACGCCTGTTGCGCCAGGCCGGGGTGAAACTGCTGTGAACGGCCCTTCAATCAAGGGCCGCCTGTGGCTGGTGCCCACCCCGCTGGACTTTGGCTGCAAGGAGCAAGCCCCGATCAACCAGGTGCTGCCAGAGACCACTTTGGCCGCAGCGGCAGGCATTGGGCATTGGGTCTGCGAAAACGCCAAAAGCACCCGGGCATTTTTGAAACGCGTGGCCGAAACCCATCCGCTGATCGCGCCTTTGGCCGAGCAAAGCATCACCGAACTGCCGCGCCACATCCACAAAAAAGGCGATCACCAATCGGGCTTTGACGCCAAGCCCTTGCTGGCAGCGGCTTTGCTGGGCCATGATGTGGGCCTGGTGAGTGAAGCGGGCATGCCCGCTGTGGCCGACCCGGGCAGCTCGGTGGTGCGTGCTGCGCACGATCTGGGCCTGACCGTGGTGCCCTTGGTCGGCCCCGTGTCTTTGTTGCTGGCCCTGGCCGCCAGTGGCCTCAATGGCCAGAACTTTGCCTTTGTGGGCTACTTGCCGCAAGACGCTGGGGAGCGAACAGCCCGCCTGAAACAACTGGAGTCACTGGCCCTCAAAACCGGCCAAACCCAGCTGTGGATTGAAACCCCGTACCGCAATGCCGCCATGCTGTCGGGCCTGTTGCAAAGCCTGCAAGCCAATACCCGACTGGCCATTGCCAGCGGCTTGACGCTGCCGTCGGTCAGCATCCAGAGTCATACCGTGGCGCATTGGAAAAAGGGCAGACAAGGCCCTGATGGTCACACGCCAGCGGTCTACGCCATCGGCCCTTGAAGGTCAGCGCAAGCCGGTGCTCATGCGCATGGCGCGCACTGTACCTTCACCCACCGCAGCGCCAAAACGCTTGACCAAGCGCTCGGCCACATTTTCGCGCTGGGTGTAGTCGATGACATCGGGGGCCTTGACCACTTCACGGGCCACGCCATCGAGGCTGCCCAGACTGTCAGCGAGCCCCATGTCCACGGCTTGCTGACCACTCCAGAACAGGCCACTGAACATCTCGGGGGTTTCTTTCAGGCGATCACCCCGACCTTTTTTGACCACATCAATGAATTGGGTATGGATCTGATCCAGCATGGACTGAGCGTGTTTGCGCTGTGCCTCGGTCTGGGGGCTGAAGGGGTCCAGAAAGCCCTTGTTCGCGCCTGCCGTCATCAAACGCCGCTCAACACCCAGCTTGTCCATCAGACCCGTGAAGCCAAACCCGTCCATCAGCACACCAATGCTGCCGACGATGCTGGCTTTGTCCACATAGATCTTGTCTGCCGCCGCGGCAATGTAGTAAGCCGCTGAAGCGCAAGACTCTTCCACCACCGCGTAAATCGGCTTGTTGTGCAATGCACGCAAGCGGACAATTTCATCGTTGATCAAGCCCGCCTGCACAGGACTGCCGCCGGGTGAGTTGATCAACAACACCAAGGCCTGAGAGCCTGAATCTTCCAGCGCCAGGCGCATGGACGACATGACGTTTTCGGCGCTGGCCTCGGTCTCCGAGCCAATCTCACCCACGATGGACACCATGGCCGTGTGCGGCAAACTGGGGTTGCTGGCAGGTGATTTGTAACTGAAGGCTTGCCAAAACAAAGCCACCAAAAAGAACAACCAAGCCAGTCGAAGACCCACCTTCCAGCGGCGGGCCGTTTTTTGTTCGTTCAAATTGGCAAAAGCCAATTGCTCCAGCGTATGGCGCGCCCAGCTTTCATCGGGGCTCGCCGGCGCTTTGGCGGGTTCACTGGGGGCCGAAGCGGACAAGGGGTCCTGGGGGTCTTGCATGGTCAAAATTCAAGGGGTTTCATGTTGTAGGCAGTATGCCAGTGAACCACACCGTCCCGCTCTGAAAGGTCTATTTTCACAAGACCTCCACGACAGGGACCGCCCGAGCAGGCGCCAGTGTCGGGCTGGTAAGCGGCACCATGCGTGGCACACAGCAACCAGCGTCCGGTGTCGTCAAAAAAACGGTCGGGTTGGTAATCCATCTCCATGGCCACATGGGTGCAGCGGTTCAGGTAAGCGTGCACCTGACCTTGGTAACGGATGGCAAAGGCCCGACAGGTCTGCCCGGCATACACCATGTCAAAGGGCACGGCGCGTCCGCCATTGACCAGATCGGTGCTGTTGCACAGGGGAATCATCGGCTCCATGGGCGCTCCTTTTCAGGCGTTTTGCAGCAACCAGTCGTGCAAATCACGCACGCTGTGCGCCACATGGCGCGGGCTCAGGGCATGAAAAGCCTCGGGCTCGTGTGCGCCATAGCTCACCCCCACACTGGCACAACCGGCGTTCAAAGCCATCTGCAAATCGTGCGTGGTGTCACCGATCATCAGGGTTCGCTCGGGCTCCGCACCAAACTCGCGCATCAACTCGTGCAACATCAAGGGATTGGGTTTGCCCGCCGTCTCGTCGGCCGTGCGCGAACCATCAAACCGGTGGCGCAGCTCCACCGCTTGCAGGGCTTCGTTCAGGCCGTGGCGGCTTTTGCCGGTGGCGACCGTCACCCAGTGGTGCCGGGCTTTCAGGTCGTCCAGCAAGTCCAGCACGCCGTCAAACAAGCTGATGTCGTTTTGGTGCTGGATGTAATGGTGGCGATAGCGCTCACCCAAAGCCGGGTACTTGTCTTTGGGCACATCCGGCGCAGCGTGGGCCAATGCGGGCATCAGCGCCATGCCAATCACATATGAAGCGGCTTCGCGCGTGGGCTCTTGCCCGCCCACATCCACCACCGCCCGCTGAATGCAGCGGGTGATGATGGCCGTGGAATCGAACAACGTGCCGTCCCAGTCAAAGGCAATCAGATCAAACTGGCGGGGTCTTGAGGTCGGCATGGTCGATGTACGCTTTCAATTCGGGGGGCAAATCGGCTTGCAAGGCCACACGTTCGGCGGTAGCAGGATGGTTGAATTGCAAGCGCCAAGCATGCAAAAACATGCGTTTGAGGCCCGGGCTGGCGCCCGGCTTTTGCAGTTGGCGATTCCAGTCAAAGTCGCCATATTTGTCGTCACCGGCAATCGGGTGGCCTTGCGAGGCCAGATGCACACGAATCTGGTGCGTGCGCCCGGTCTTGATGGTCACCTCCAGCAAAGTCGCCCCCGGCAAACGCTGGGACACCTTGACCAGTGTGATGGACCGCATGCCTTCAGGATCCTCGGGGGTGGTCACACGCACGCGACGTTCACCGTCGGGCAACAGAAATTTGTGCAGCGGCTGATCGATCACCTTCAATTTGGCAGGCCAATCGCCCTTGACCAGCGCCAGATAGGTCTTGCCTGTCTCGCGCTCGCGGAACTGGTCCTGCAGGTTTTTCAGGGCGCTGCGCTTTTTGGCCACCAGCAAAATCCCGCTGGTGTCGCGGTCCAGCCGGTGCACCAATTCCAGCAGCTTGGCCTCTGGACGAGCCTGGCGCAATTGCTCGATCACGCCAAAGCTCACCCCCGAGCCACCGTGCACCGCCACCCCAGCCGGTTTGTTGATCGCCATCAGGCTGTCATCTTCCAGCAAGACCGGAAATTCACGACCCGGCGCAGGATGCGCGGCCTTTTCGGCAACTTTTTCAGACACCCGCACGGGCGGCAAGCGCACTTCGTCACCAGAGACCACTCGGGTTTCGGCCGAGGCACGGCCTTTGTTGATGCGCACTTCGCCGCTGCGGATGATGCGGTAGACGTGGGTTTTGGGCACCCCTTTGAGGTGACGCATCAAAAAGTTGTCCAAACGCTGCCCAGCCGACTCTTCATCCACCAACAACCATTTGACGGCGGGCGTCGCAGCAGCGGACTTGGACCCTATAATGTGATTCACTGGCAATTGGCTGTAAGTGGTTGATTCAAATGGAAATGAATTCCTGAAGAACTGGAGTTTAGTCCACCACCACCGCGCCGAACCAGATGGTCGATGCCACCCCCGACCGATTTTGCAGACTGAAGGCCAGCGCCGACAGTGGCAAAACGCCCCGGAGGTTGGGCCGACGCCCTGAAAACCCAGATACGGAATACCCCAAGTTCAGCAGCCCCAACATGGCTGTTGGACGGATCAAAGCGAGATGTTTGTGCTGTTCGGAACTTTGCTGATGTGCTTGGAGTGGCTCACGAAGCCCCTGTGCACCCTCACGCCTGGCGCCCGGCGGTTTGTCCTGGACACCGGGGGAAGCCCCCGGCAGTGGACAGATGTTTGCACAACGTTCACCTCGCCCCATCCACGCGCCACGATCCCCATTCCTGTGCTCACGCGCAGCTGAGTGGCGATTCACCTCGGCAATTCCCTTCGTTTCAGGCGTCAGCTCCGGCAACGTGGGCTTTGAGATTCCCCAGGAGTCCAAAGCCGGTTGTGTAAACAGGCTTCAAGCGCAGACACTTTTCTGCGCCCAAGCCAAGCTGAACAGAGAAGGAATGCATCATGAAACGGATGCTGATCAACGCCACGCAAGCTGAAGAGCGCCGCCTGGCCATCGTCGATGGACAAAAACTCCTCGACTACGAAATCGAAATTGAAGGCCGCGAGCAACGCAAGGGCAACATCTACAAAGCCATCGTGACCCGCGTCGAGCCCTCGCTCGAAGCCTGCTTTGTGGACTACGGCGAAGACCGCCATGGCTTCTTGCCGTTCAAGGAAATTTCGCGCCAGTACTTTGCCGAAGGCGTGTCCGTCAGCCAGGCCCGCATCCAGGACGTCATCAAGGAGGGCCAGTCCCTCTTGGTGCAGGTTGAAAAGGAAGAGCGAGGCAACAAGGGCGCAGCGCTCACCACCTTCGTCAGCCTGGCTGGCCGCTACGTGGTGCTCATGCCCAACAACCCACGCGGCGGTGGCGTCAGCCGCCGCATCGAGGGCGACGACCGGGCCGAACTCAAAGAAGCGATGGACCAGCTGGAATACCCCAAGGGCATGTCCATCATTGCGCGCACCGCAGGCATTGGCCGCTCCGCGCCCGAACTGCAATGGGACCTGAACTACCTGCTCAAGCTGTGGAGCGCGATTGACGGCGCCACCCAGGGCAAAGGCGCTTTCCTGATCTATCAGGAATCGTCCTTGGTCATCCGCGCGATTCGTGACTATTTCAACAACGACATCGGCGACATCCTGATCGACACCGATGACATCTACGACCAGGCTCAGCAGTTCATGAGCCATGTCATGCCCGAGTTCGCGCCGCGTGTGAAGCGCTACCGGGACGACGCGCCGTTGTTCAGCCGTTTCCAGATCGAGCACCAGATCGAATCGGCCTACGCCCGCACCGTGCAGCTGCCCTCGGGTGGCGCCATCGTGATCGACCACACCGAAGCCTTGGTGTCGGTGGACGTGAACTCGGCCCGCGCCATCAAGGGCGGCGACATCGAGGAAACCGCTACCCGCACCAACCTGGAAGCCGCCGACGAAGTGGCCCGCCAGATGCGCTTGCGCGACCTGGGTGGCCTGATCGTGATCGACTTCATCGACATGGAAGAGGCCAAGAACCGCCGCGAAGTGGAAAACCGCCTGCGCGACGCGCTGCGCCAGGACCGTGCCCGCGTGCAGTTTGGCTCGATCAGCAAATTCGGATTACTGGAGATGAGCCGCCAGCGCCTGAAGCCCGCCCTGTCCGAAGGTGCGTCCATCCCCTGCCCACGTTGCGGCGGTGCCGGCCACATCCGCGACACCGAAAGCTCGGCGCTGCAAATCCTGCGCATCATCCAGGAAGAGTCCATGAAGGACAACAGCGCCGCCGTGCACGCCCAAGTGCCGGTGGAAGTGGCGTCTTTCCTGCTCAACGAAAAGCGCTCCGAGATCGCCAAGATCGAACTGCAGCAACGCATCAATGTGCTGCTGGTGCCCAACAAGTCGCTGGAAACCCCGCACTACAAGCTCGAGCGCCTGAAGCACGACGATCCACGCCTGGACCGCATCGAAGCCAGCTACAAGATGGCCGAAGAGATCGAAGACGCGACCACCGTGACGCGCCGCTCACAAGAGCCCACCAACAAGCAAACGCCTGTCATCAAAGGCGTGCTGCCCGATGCACCGGCACCGGTTGCGCCAGCCAAGCCTGAAGCGCCAGCGGCCAAACCTGCCGCCAAAACCGCAGCCGCAACCCCTGCCAAGGCGGCAGCGCCTGCCGCCAGCGGTGGTTTCTTTGGTTGGTTGAAAAACCTGTTCTCCGGTGGTGACACACCAGCCACGCCAGCTGTGGCCGACAAAAAGGACGACAAGACCCGCGAATCACGCCGTGACGGCGAACGCCGCGAAGGCCACCGTGATGGTGGCCGCGATGGCCGCCGTGGTGGTCGCCGTGGCGAACGCGGCGACGGCGCATCGGCCGAAGGCCGTGCACCCCGTGAAGGTGCGCGTCGCTCGGAAGGCCGTGCAGAGGGTCGCGTCGAAGGCCGCGCAGAAGTACGTGAAAGCCGTGAAGGCCGCAACGAATTGCGCGATGGCGAAGCCCGACCCGCACGCGGCGAGCGTGCTGAACGTGGCGAGCGCACTGCAGGTGAACGCGCACCCCGGGAAAACCGCCGCGGCGAAGCCCGTGGCGAGCGCAGCGAAGCCCCAGCAGAGCTGAACGCTGACGGCAGCGAAGTGCGCACAGAGCGCACAGAACGCGCACCTCGCGCCGAGCGTGGTGAGCGCAGCGAAGGCCAGGGCCGCCGTGAACGGGGTGAACGCAGCGAAGGTCAAGGCCGCCGTGAACGCGGCGAGCGTACTGAGCGCCGCCAGGAAGACAAAGCCCCGGCAGAGCTGAACGGCGAGGCCCCGGCCGTCGTCGCAGACGGCCAGGAAGCCATGGCCACAGACGAGGGCAACGCCCAGGACCCTACAGGTGAGCGTCGTGAACGCCGTTCGCGTGACCGTTATGGCCGCGATCGCCGCGAACGCAACGGTGAAGCCCGTCAGGACTCCGAGCAGGACCCCGCCTCTAACGGCGATGGCACTGTGAGCGCTGTGGCTGACACCAGCAGCGAAGACCGCCCCGCACCGCGTTCTTATTTTGAGCGTGCACAACAAGCTGCCGCAACCGAAAGCACGCCTGTGCAAGCCAAGCCTGCGGCCGAACCTGCCAAAGTGGATGCGCCCGCAGCCGCCGTAGCGGACTCAGCCACGGCTGAAACTTCGCCAGCAGCGCCAGCTCCTGTGGCCCCTGCAGATACAGCCCCAACGTTGGCACCTGCACCTGCAACAGAACCCGCGGCACCGGGACCTGTGGCCGAAGCAATGCCGGTGGCGCAATCCGCACCGGCTGCGGGCAGCAAAGCCTTGCCAGCCGTGGCCCGCTACGCGCTGCCCATCGACAACCTGCAAAAGGTGGCGCAGGACTCGGGACTGGTCTGGGTCAACTCGGATGCACAGAAAATCGCCGCGGTGCAAGCGGCCATTGAGGCAGAACCCAAGCCTGTGCGCATTCCACGCGAGCGCCCACCGGCTGTGGTCTTGAACGAAGGCCCTCTGGTCCTGGTCGAAACACGCAAAGACCTGAACCAGTTGAACGTCCCGTTCTGACCCCCATCACCCCGGACCCTGAGTCCGGGCCCAACAAAAAAGCCGGACCCAGGGTCCGGCTTTTTTGTTGGGCCAGGTGCTCCGCAAAGCGGCGATCTCTGCCCAGCATGAAATCCCGTACGGCGCTTCAACTCAGCGTGCAGACTGAAGCTGTGCCCATGCCGAAGAAGCAGGAATTGGACACAGCCGCACAAGCTGCAGACTCAGCACGTCAACCGATCAGGGCAGCCTGTTTCCAGGCCGCCGTTGCAGCCTCAGCGTCTTGCCTTTGCTCGGCCAATTCGGCCAGCGCACACCATGCTTTTCGTTTCAATTCCTGCTCTGTCAGATTTTTGACCGCCTGAGACAACAGGCTCTGGGCTTTGCCCCACAAGCGATGCCGCAAACAGAGCATGCCCGCCAAGTACTGCAAATGGGGATCGCGGGGCTGGGACTGCTGGGCGCTTTCGATGCGGGAAAGCCACTCACGGGCATCTGCGGCTTGCACGTCCACCAAGCTGGCATCCAGCGCCTGCACGAATCGCAAACCCTGAACATCACGCCAAGACCTTTGTGCAGAAGGGACCGGCAAAACCACCTGCAACCATTGACGGGCCACCATCGGCGCCCCACCCAAGTGCAGCCAACGCAGTGCAGCCTCCGCCACCACATCGGGCATCAGCCTTTGTGCAGGCGTCAATTTTTGCCACATCCTTTGCAGCGCTTCGGCATCGTGTGTGCTGGCGATCCGCTCCAGAATCAATCGGGCGACCAGACTCTCGGAAGCCTCGCGGGAGAAGGCTCCGTGCTTGGCCAGCAAAACGGCGGTTTCCAGCGCTTTCCCAGGCTGTCCTGCCAAGCGGGCCGCTTTGAGTTGCAAACGCATGGCCACCATGCGCCGTCCGACGGCAGGCGGTAGCTCTTTCAGACGCTCCAGACTGCCCTGGGCGTCCCGATCGTCCAGCAACCAGCGGGCTGCCCGCAATTGAACGCCTTCGGTCAATGTCTGTCGCTCGGCACTTTGACCTTGCTGAGCGTGCCACACGGCTTGTGCAAGGTGATGCTGACGCAGTTCCTTGTCCTGCAAGGCATGACTGGCCTCGGCCGCCATGATGTGGGCCAAAGAGCGCAAAGAAACCGCGTGGTCCAACTCGACACCGGCATCATGCAAATGCCTCTCTTTTTCCAGCACCGATTCGGCTGCTTTGCGTGCACGCAAAAAACGTCCCGCCATGAAATGGCCAATCGCCTCCAGGAAAGCGGCATGCGCTGCTCTTTCCTTTTGTTGGACACGCCAGCGTTGGGCTTGCCTGGGCAATGACAGCAAGGCCTCCAAGGCCTTTTGCGCGAGCACCACCAGCACCACGACCAGAAAAACGGCCAAGATGGCCAGGTTCAATGAGACATCGACCCGCAAGGGGGCCAGAAAGAGTGTCACCGTGCCCTGGTTGCTGCCGGCCAGCCAGGCACCGGCAGCCGCGAGCGCAAACAAACTGAGGAGCCACAAAGCTGCACGCATGGGTGATTACCTTCCTGCAGCAGCAGTGGTCAAAGCCGTCAGCGAGCCTTCCAGGCTGGGCACTTCACCTGCCCGCATTTGCAAGCCGGCTTGCTCCAGCAATTGCAACAGCTGCGTGGTTTTGCGTGAGTTCATGTCTGCGTAGCGCCGCACCATGACCGCCGCCGAACTGAGGTCTGCGCGGGCAGAATCTTTTTGTCGGGCCAACAAGCCCATGCGGGCATTGAGCAGTTTGAGCTTCAGGTTTTCCCGCAGAAAAAATCCCTGTTCGGGTGACAACAAGGCCGCATCGGGAGAATCAATCCGGCTGACACGAACCAAACCCTTGAGCTGATCTGCGAAGGCATTCAGGCTCGCCATCCACCAAGTGGGGGCTTGCGGCGCAGCTGTGGTCTGTGCGGGTGTCCTGTTTTGGTGGCCTGCGACCAAGGCTTCATTGGCCAACACCAGGCCATCGGCCAAGGCCACGCCTTCGTCCAGCTTGATCAACAGACCGGGCAAATCAAACACCTGGGCCGCATTGAGCCGCTCCAGGTCTTTTTCCAGCGCGCGCAGCACCGGTGCCAGACGTGGCTGGGCCGAGCGCTGCACTCTTTTTTGGGCCGACTTCAGGGCCGCGAGCATCGGCTCCATGCTGCCCGTCAGCTGACCTTGTTGCTGCGCCATGCGCAAGGCCGCTTCGATGTCCACCACCAGGTTTTCATCGCGAGATCGCGACAGGCTTTGCATCAACTCTTCCAGTTGGGTGCGCTGCAAGGCCACCTCGGCCAAACGGGCTTCCATCAGCGCCACGCGAGCAGCACTGTCCTGCACGAGTTCCTGGGACTGTTTGGCCCAGGTTTTGGCCTCCAGCGCTTGCTGCCCTGTGTCGGCACTTTGCTTGGCCAGTTGCTCCTGGATGCGCGAGAGTTTTTGCCACATCATGAAGCTGAGCGCCAAAGCCAAGGCGGCCAGCACAGCCACGACCGCCAACGGCAGCCACAAGCGGCGCGCCGATGGCTGCCGGATGTGGGGCATCGGTTCTGGGCTGGGGGCGGCTTCGGGGGGTGTGGTCA
>Ga0255127_1000066_pt1 | contig 56925 bp, 45 predicted proteins | sample Law_Miss_RepB_8d_FD_188555 | JGI IMG/M metagenome (GOLD analysis project Ga0255127, IMG submission 188555) | Freshwater microbial communities from St. Lawrence River, New York, United States - Law_Miss_RepB_8d | ecosystem: Environmental > Aquatic > Freshwater > River | place: USA: New York...
CTGCTGGGGGGCGCTCTGAGTCACGGGGGTCATGGGTTTTCTTCAGCCTGTTGCTTGGCCAAGATGCGGTCGATCGTGGCATCCAGCAACCCTTGGTACCCTTGGACATCCAAACAGCGGGCATCGGGTTGGCCTTCGAACTGGTAGAGCCAACCGGCGTTGTTGTGCTCCCGGGCGAGGATTTCGAGATCGGTCCGAAGGATGGGGTTGCCGCCGCGGAAGGTTCCGGTGCCGACGCAGAACAAGTCGCTGACGGCCTTGAATCCTTCGATGGTTCCGAGCACGTCACCTGGTTGGATGGCGGCGCCGTCGGCTCGATCGAACTGCACATCCACCAATTCCCCGAGCATGCGGAGGGCGAACTTGGTGAACCCCACACGCCAGAGGCCTTCCGAGGTCTGAGCCAACCAGCAGTGCGAAGGAGCGTACCGGTAAGCGACCGGCAACTGGGTCACGAAGGTGGCTCGCTTGTAGAGAATGGTGGTGGGCGCGGACATGGACGGTCGTGGCGGTAGGCTAGGGGAACCGGAGACGAGGGGTAGGGTAAAAATCGGCCCTCGCCCTGAATCGCCATGGCTTCACACTCCGCCCGTGCAGTACTTCGACCACAATGCGACCTATCCCCTTTCGGCGGCCGCACGGGGGGCTTGGTTGGATGCCGCAGAGCGCTTCCCGGCTAATCCTTCCAGCCCTCACCGTTGGGGAGCCCGCTCGGACCAAGCGCTCACCGAGGCTCGGGAGCGGGTAGCGACGTGGCTGGGATGTCCGGCGCATTCAGTGGTTTGGACCTCCGGCGCGACCGAAGCCAACAATGCCTGGGTGGCGCATTTGGCCCGAAAAACCCGGGGTCCGGTGCTCATTTCCGGGTTGGAGCATCCGTCGGTCCGAATTCCGGCGGCACAGTGGTTGACCGATCGGTGCGAGATTTTGCCCGTTTCCCGCGAAGGTGTCGTTTCACCCGGTCAGGTGGGTGAACGTCTGCGGCGCGGGGATGTCGGCGCGGTCGTGCTCATGGCTGCCAACAACGAAACGGGAGTGATCCAGCCCTGGCAGCAGGTGCTGGAATTGTGCCGCGAGGCGGGGGTTCCGTTCGCCTGTGATGCCTCGCAATGGGTCGGAAAGTTGCCGGCATCGGGCTTGGGATCTTGCGATTTCGTGTCCGCCTGTGCCCACAAGTTCGGCGGACCGGTGGGGGTGGGGTTCCTTAAAGTCCCGGAATCCTTCCAACCCTTGCTGTGGGGAGGACCGCAAGAGGAAGGGCGACGCGCCGGGACCGAGAATGTCGCCGGTATCTTGGCCATGGTAGCCGCCTTGGAAGAGCGCCAGCGCCTGTTTCAGGCCGATTTGGACGCCCTGACTTCGCGTCAAAGTATCCGAGACCGGTGGATGGAACAATTGGAGGCGGCCATCCCAGGGGCTGAGGTTCTGGGCCGCGGTGTGCCGCGCCTCTGGAATACCGTATCGGTGCTCATGCCCCCCGCCGCCGACTGCCGTCGCCGGTGGGTGGTTCGTTTGGATCGGCTGGGGTTCGCTGTCTCAACGGGCAGTGCCTGTTCGTCTGGCAAGGAGGTGCCGTCGCCGGTTTTGGCAAGCATGGGGTATCCGGCCCAAGCCAGTGATCGGATGGTTCGAGTCAGTGCCGGTTGGGAGACCACTCCCGAAGCATGGGACGACTTGCTCAAGGCCTTCCTGCAGGTGGCCACGGAGTTTGGTCTCCGTTGAGACGCCCTCGGACGACCGGATGGAGGAGGGGTGGTTTGGATTCGGGGTCTTCGGCTCTCTGGGCTGGATTCTGGGGATAGGCGGCAAAGTTGTCCGGATGGGGGTCTCGGTTGCCGGGAGTGCTCGGGTGGAAAGATCCGGTTCCAGCAGTGGATGGTGATGAAAACCTCGTAAATAGCGGTTAAAACACTCATGGCACTCCGGTTGCTATCCGGATGGTGTGAATGTCGGAATGTATCAAGCTGCTGCAGCCATGACGGGCAATGCCCGATGGCAGGAGGCTATTTCCGAGAACCTGGCCGCCACGACGGTGCCCGGGTTCAAGCGCACTGAAATTTCCTTCTCCAATCTCGCTTCTGGATTCGTCGCCCCGGGGGAGACCGGTAGTCAAATTGAGCAGGGAATGCGCTACCAGTTGCCCAGCGTCCGGACCTCCACGGCTTTTTCGCAGGGAGAGTTTCATGCCACCGGGGTTCCGACTCACGTGGCGGTCGAAGGAGATGGTTTCTTTGAAGTCCAGCTTCCCAACGGTGAATTGGGCTATACCCGCAACGGTGAGTTTTCCATCGGCAATGGTGGCCAGTTGGTCACCTCGCAGGGGTTCCCGGTGCTCTCGGACGGCGGCGCCCTTCAATTGGACAACACCCTTCCTGGACCGGTTGCCATCGCAGCCGATGGCACTGTTTCAAAAGGCGGTACCGCCCGCGGAAAGCTTCGGGTGGTCTCCTTCAATGCTCCCGAGCAGCTCACCGCATCGGGCGGCGGTATTTGGAAGGCCACCAATCCCGCGCTTCAAAAGACGGATGTCACGGATGCCTCGTTGCGCAGCGGCGGGGTGGAAGGATCCAACACCTCTGCGGTGGCTGAGATGGTGGGCATGATTCACGCCATGCGCATGTTTGAAGCCAATCAGAAGGTCATCCAGATGCAGGACGACCGCATGGGCCGAGCCATCACGGACCTCGGAGGAACCGGCAGCTAAGCCTGAAAGAACACCAACATGATTCGAGCCCTTTATTCATCCGCTGCCGGAATGCAGTCGCAGCAGACCCAGTTGGACGTCATTTCCAACAACTTGGCCAACGTCAATACGACGGGTTTCAAGAAGTCTCGGCCAGAGTTTCAGGACTTGCTGTACCAAAATCAGCGTCCCTCAGGCGCGGATCAAGGTGCCGGCAATTTGGCGCCCACTGGCGTTCAAATCGGTCATGGTTCCCAGTTGGTCGCCACGGCCAAGGTGTTCACCACGGGTGAATTGACCAATACCGGCAACAAGTTCGACCTGGCCATCCAAGGTGACGGTTTTCTCGAAGTCCAGATGCCCGATGGCAGCCGAGCCTTCACACGGGATGGCGCTCTCAAGCAAAGCAACACCGGCAACTGGGTGACCAGCGATGGTTTGCCGCTGGTGGGTGGCTTTCAGGCGGTTCCGCCGGGCACGACCGACATTTCAATTTCTCCTGGCGGCACTGTTACCACACGCGGTGCCCAGGGAGACCAGTCCTTCCAGATCAATTTGGTGCGTTTCATCAACCCGGCGGGCCTTCAGAGCCTGGGGCGCAATTTGTACCGTGAAACCACCGCCTCCGGTCAGGCTGAGCAGGGCAATCCCGCGCAGAACGGGTTCGGCAGCATCGCCCAGAGCTATCTCGAAATGTCCAACGTCAAGGTCGTCGAGGAAATGGTCGGAATGATCGTGGCCCAGCGCGCCTATGAGGTGAACTCGAAGGCCGTTCAAGCAGCTGACGAAATGATGGGTCAAGCCAACAACCTCAAGCGCTGATGAAGTCCTTCTTCTCCATCCTGTTCGGAATCCAATTGTCGGTGATGAGTCTCGGAGTGATGAGCTTGGCTGCTCAATCTCTAGCCACTTCCGCTCCGCTGGTTGCGGAACCGGCGGCGGCCACCTTCGCCAGCGGCGTGTTGGTGCGGTCCGAAGGGGTGTTCTCCACCGACCTCATCCAAGGTGTCCCGGCGCTGCCCCGCATCCGCGTGGCTTCGGCTCCGGCGGTCGGTGCTTGGTCTCAACTTTCCCGGACCTCGGTGGTCGAGACGCTCCGATTGGCCGGTGTGGATTTGTCGACCTTCCGCTGGACGGGTCCTGAATCGGCTCGGGTTTCCCGGGCGATGCGGGAACTGGCTGAAACGGAAGTGCACGACCGGATCACCCAAGAGTTGCAGCGCCGGTATGCCCGCAACGGCGGCGAGATCGAGGTTCGTTTTTCTCGGCCCTGGCGCAGCGTTTCGATTCCTGATGAATCATTGGAGATTCGCCTTCTGGATCTACCCTCCGCCGGACTGCAAACGCTGGTTTCTCTGAAGGTTGAGGTTTTGGTGGCCCGTGAGCCTGTGGGTTCTTGGTTCCAGCCCATTCAGGTGCGTCACTGGTGCGAGGTGCCGGTGGCCGCCTCGGCCCTCCGCCGCGGTATGCCTCTGGCTGAAGCGGAGACCATGCTCGAACGCAGGGACGTCCTCGCCTCGAGGGGCACTCTCAAGGCGTTGCCCGCCGCGATCCAAGATTATGAGTTGGCCGAAAGCCTGGCTCCGGGCCAAGCCCTCTCCGATCGGAGTCTTCGCCTCAAGACCGTTGTTTTTCGGGGTCATCGTGTCGATGCCCGCGTCCAGACGGGATCGCTGGAGATCACCACCAAGGTGGAGGCGATGGAAGACGGCTACCCCGGACAAAGCATCCGAGTCCGCAATCCTCAGTCGAAGCGGGAGTTTCGCGGTGTGGTGCAAGGTGAGGATACCGTACTGATCCCCCTATGAACCCTTTCCAGAAAGACCTGACCCCCATGAAAGAGTTTCCCCAATATCGGTTCCTGAAGGCCTGGGCTCAGGCTGCGTGGATGCCCGTTGTGTTTTCGTCGCTGTTTTCCATTCAGGGGCTTGCGGCCAACGGTTCCCTTTGGAGCGAATCCTCAGCCCGATTGCTGCTGGCCGACAACCGTGCCCGACACGTGGGTGACATCCTTACCATCGTGGTGGAGGAGAACAACGAGTCGGCCAAGCAGAACAACACCAAGACCGCCAAGAAGACGAGCATCAGCGCCAGTATCTCGAGTTTCCTCTTCGGACCGAGCCAGGGCGGTTTCCTGACCCGTGGTGGCAAGTATCCGTCCATGGATATGAAGTCGGACAAGAGCTTCGAGGGTGGCGGCACCATCAACAATTCCGAGCGTATCACCGCCCGCATCGCCGTCCGCGTGACCGAGGTGCTCCCCAATGGGCACATGATTCTCGAAGGACGCCGCATGACACTGGTCGGCGGTGAGGAACAGGAAGCGGTGCTCCGCGGAGTGGTCCGGCAGGAAGACATCCAACCCGACAATTCCGTCCTCAGCTACAACGTCGCCGACGCCAGCATCAAGTTTGTCACCAAGGGCTCCGTCACCGACAGCCAACGTCGTGGTTGGTTCACCCGCGCCTTCGACAAGGTCACTCCCTTCTGAACATGGTCACATCACTCATTTCATCCTGCATGACTGTGTTGCGCCGATTGTCCGGAGTATGCCTGCTCCTCGGGATTCTCTGCGGATCGCAGGCGCTGGCTCTGGGAACCCGGGTCAAGGATCTGGTCATGTTGGCTGGAGCCCGCGACAACCAGTTGGTGGGTTATGGAATCGTCGTGGGTTTGAATGGCGACGGCGACAAGAACCCAATCTACACCCTCCGGAGCTTCGCCAACTTGCTTCAACGGTTCGGTGTGCAAGTCCCCGCCCAGACCCTTATTGCCAAGAATGTGGCCGTGGTGATGGTGACGGCCGATATCAAGGCCTTCTCCAAGAACGGACAGCGGCTGGATGTCACGGTCTCGGCCATGGGTGATGCCCGGAGCTTGCAAGGCGGCGTTCTGGTGCAAACCCCGCTTTATGCGGCAGACGGTCAGATTTATGCCGTGGCCCAAGGCGCTTTGGCTGTCGGCGGATTCGTCGGCGGCAACGCTTCCTCCAGTGTCCAAAAGAATCACCCCACCGTAGCGACCATCACGGGTGGCGGCCTGGTGGAACGGGAGATTCCGACCCGCATCGTTGAAAATCAGGAAATCGAACTGCTGCTGCGCGAACCCGACTTCACCTCTGCAGCCCGATTGGCCATGGCGATCAATGAGCGCTTCACAAATTCGGCCCGTGCTATCGATCCGACCTCCGTGAAGGTCCGCATGCCCGAGGGAGTGGAACAGGCTTCCGTGGATTTCGTGGCTCGACTGGAAGACATCGAGGTCTCACCCGACACCATCGCCCGGATTGTCATCAATGAGCGTACCGGAACCATCGTGGCGACTTCGAAGGTGAAGATCTCCGGCTGCGCGGTCTCCCACGGTGACCTGACCATCACCATCGCCAACAGCTTCGATGTTTCACAGCCGAATGCGATGAGTCAGACCGGTGATACGGCCGTCACCCAGCGGGCTGATGCCAACGTCAATGAACGCAAGGGAACACTGATGACCCTGCAGGACATGCCCACTGTGGAAAAGGTGGCCGCAGGCCTCAATGCCATCGGGGTCACGCCGCGCGACATGATGGCCATCTTCGGATCCATGAAGCAGGCCGGAGCACTCCAGGCCGAATTGATCCTTCGCTGAACCATGAATCCCATTGGAATCAACTCTTCTTTGTCAGCGGCGACCAGCCTGACGGGATTCGGATCCCCAGCCGGATCTCCAGCCTCATCGTCAGCCGACAAAACCCGCGACATGACCCAGCAGTTCGAAGCCGTCTTTGTTCGGCACCTGCTCAATGAGGCCCAGAAACCCGTCATTGGTGGCGGATCCATCAAGGCCTCGTCTTCCCGCGGTGTTTATCAGGACATGATGGTCGAGCGATGGGCCGACCAGATCAGCAAGTCCGGAACTTTCGGTGTAGCCCGCAGTCTTGAACTTCAAATCCGTCAATCTTCCCCAGTGACCGCTTCAACCCCAGAAGTCGCCTCTTCAGGCGCCCATTATCTCCCGTGAATCCATCCATCCATGATCTCATCGAATCGCTGCGGATGGAGCTGCAGCAATATGGTGAACTGTTGGCCCGTTTGGACCAGCAGCAGGAAACCGTCTTTCGGCGGGATGCCGAAGGCGTGCTCGATGGCTCAACTGCCATTGAAAGTCAGGCCGCCCTCATCGAGGAGGCCCGTCGTGAACGCGAATTGTGCCGGGCCGCTGTGGCGCGCGCTTTCGGAGCCCCGGCTGATTCGTCGTTCGAATATCTGATCCCGTTGATGCCTGAAGATTACCGCCCGTTGATTCAGGCGCTGGTCGAAGAAAACAACGAGTTGCTGACCCGTGTTCGGGCCCGCTCGCGACAGAATCACCTGCTGCTCTCGCGGACCGTGGACCTCATGCAACGGCTCATGGGCGGCTTGTTTGCTGCCAAGGGAGGCAGCACCTACTCCGGTGAAGGGTCCCTGCTAGGCGGTCGCTCCAATGCGCGCCGCATGTACGAAGCAGTGGGCTGAATCCAACCCGATCGAATTGTATGCTTGGCCTGATTGGAACATTGCGAATGGGAACCCGCTCTCTGGCCGCCCAGCGGCAGGGCGTCGAGGTGGCCGGGCACAATTTGGCCAACGTCAACAACTCGGCCTACGCCCGGCAACGGGTTTCCATCCAGTCGACCGCCTCCAACGACGGGCTCTCCAATCCGGTGGGTTCTGGAGCCGAGGCGGTGGCCATTCGCCAAATCCGCGACAAAATCCTCGACGGACAAGTGGTCTCCGAGGGCGGTGTGAGCGGGTCTTTGGATGCCCAGCAACGTGCTCTGAAGTTGGCACAATCGCTTCTGGGTCAGAGCATTGATCGTGGCAACACCGGCGCCGGTGGCACCTCGGCTGCCGACGGGGTCGGCGGCGGTCAACAATTGGCGGCCGGCCTGACCGACTTCTTCAATGCGTTCTCCTCCCTGGCGGCCCAACCGGCTTCCATGCCGGAGCGGGAAATCACCCTCCGACGGGCTTCCGCCCTGGCGGCGCAGTTCCCGGCGCTCGACAGCCGATTGACCAAACTGAGTGGTCAGTTGGATGAGTCCCTCGACACCGACCTCAAGTCGGCCAATGCGCTCCTGAGCGATATTGCCCGCTTGAACGGACAAATTTCGCGGACTGAATCCTCCACCGGAGGTGCCGCCAACGACCTGCGGGACCAGCGGCAGGCCAAACTCGAATCGCTCTCGGAAGTCGTCGGATTTGATGCCGTCGAAGCCGCCGATGGATCTCTTGGGATCGTCGTCGGTGGGGTTTCTCTGGTGAGCGGTGACGTGCGGGATAAAACCCTCGAGACCTTCACCGATGTCGACGGCCAGCGGATGATCCGAGCCTCGGGCACCACCGACGCCCTGGTCATCACCTCGGGCCGTGTCCACGGAACCATCGATGCGCGGGACGGCGCCTTGAAAGACTTGCGGAGCGGAATCAATGACTTGGCCAAGAACTTGATCAACGAGGTCAATGCGGCCCACAAGGACGGTTTTGGTCTCAACGGCACGACCGGCGCGGATTTTTTCCTGGGTTCCTCGGCGGCCGATATCCGCGTCAATCAGGCGCTCTTGCAAGATCCCTCCTTGCTCCAGGCTTCCGGCAGCGCTTTTGCGCGGGGCGACAATCGTGTGGCTCAGGCACTTTCGCAGTTGGGCAACAAACCCATCGACGCGCTCGGAGGTCAGACTTTGGGCAACGGATACAACAGCATCGTTGGGCGCTTGGGAGAAAGCCTCTCTTCGGTGAACCAACAACTGGCAGACCAGAAGGTCATTGCCGACTTGCTGAAGGGCCAACGGGATTCGGTGAGTGGTGTTTCCGTCGATGAGGAAATGGCCGACCTGACCCGCTTTCAGCGCGGCTATCAGGCCAGTGCCAAGCTGATCAATACCATCGATGAATTGATGGATACGACCCTCAGCCTCAAACGCTGAGAACCTTGAGTGAAAGGCAAATGACATGATGCGAGTGACTTCAGGAACGTATGCCGATCGGTTGGTGTCCAATTTGGGCAACATCACCGCGCGTCAGGCCAAGTATCAGGCGCAAATTGCCACCGGCCAGCGGGTGACGCTCCCGGAAGACGATCCGTCCGCCGTGCGGCGTGCTCTCGACCTGGATGGCGAACGCGGTCGGGTGGGTCAGTTCGGTCGCAACATCGCCCGCCTCAAGGAAACGGCTACCACCACCAACACGGTGATGCGGTCGCTTTCCAAGATCGCCACACGCGCCAGTGAATTGGCCGTGAAGTCCAACAGCATCCGGTCGGCTGATGATCTGAAGGCCTACGCTGCTGAAGTGACTCAGTTGATCCAGCAGGCGGTCTCGTCCTCCAACAGCACCCTCCGCGGGGATGCCGTGATGGCGGGTACTCGCAATGGCCAACCCGCCTACACCATGACCCTCGGCACCGATGGGCGCGTGGAATCGGTGACCTACAATGGTAACCAAGACGTCCCGTCCCTCGACATCGCCGAGGGCCAGGAATTCACCGCGAGCGTGGTGGGTTCGAATCCGACCGGTTCGGGTCCGGCCGGGTTGATTGAAGATCCGCGTTCGGGTGCCGATCTCTTTGGGCATCTGATCGCCTTCCAGAACCAGTTGCTGGCCGGCAAGGGCGCCGAAGTGACTTCCACCACGGCGGTGGGCTTGCAAGCCGATGCCGACAATCTCCTGCGCCACATTGCCGCCAACGGGGTTTCCCAAGGGCGTCTCGAAGCGGCGGGTGCGACCGTGACCGACCGATTGCAGTCGCTCGAGGGTCAAATCGCCGGCGAGACGGATGTCGACTTGGCCAAGGCTCTGGTTCGCTTGAACGAGACCCAGATGTCCTACCAAGCAGCACTTCAGACCGGCGGCAAGATCCTCAACATGTCGCTGATGGATTATATCCGGTAGATCATATCCGATCTTCTAGGCCGCCGACCCGGTGTGCCTGCCGATGGGGGTTCAGGCTTCAAGGGTGGTCGGATGCAGCTTGCAGTGACATCTTCGTTGCTCCATGCCCTTGATCGAATCCATGGGCTGGCGATAAGGTGACACCACACTCATGAGCGTTCTCGTTGTCGGTACCACCGCGTTGGACTCCATCAAGACTCCCAAGTCTGAAAACCCCCTCTTGTTGGGTGGTTCGGCCAGTCATGCGGCCGTTGCGGCCAGTTTCTTCGCCAAGACCCAGTTGATGGGTGTCGTCGGTGGCGATTTTCCCACCAAGTACGTCCGCCTCTTCGAGAAGCATGGTGTTTGCCTCAAGGGTCTCGATCGCGTGAAGGACGGTCGCACCTTCCACTGGTCGGGCGAATACGAGGTGAACATGAACAACCGGCGGACGGTGGAGACCGTTCTCGGTGTCATCGAACATTGGCAACCGGCGCTTCCGGCGGCCTACGAATCCACTCCGTACGTCCTTCTGGCCAATATTTCGCCCTCTGTGCAGCACCGGGTGCTGGATCAGGTGTCCAAGGCCAAGTTCATCATCGCCGACACGATGGACCTGTGGCTGAACATCGCCTTGCCGGATGTGCTGAAGCTGCTCAAGCGCGTCGACTGCTTGGTGCTCAACGACAGCGAGGCCCGTCAGTTGGTCTCCGATGACAACGTCGTCAGCGCCCTCACCAAGATCCACCGGATGGGGCCAGAGTACGTCATCATCAAGAAGGGGGAGCACGGTTCCATTCTTTCAGGCCCGAAAGGTCTCTTCATTGCGCCAGCTTACCCGTTGCGCAAGGTGGTGGATCCCACGGGTGCGGGTGATTCCTTCGTGGGTGGGTTGATTGGTTATCTGGCGGCCCAGAAATCGGGATCCATTGAGACGAACCTCCGACGCGCCATCTTGCACGGCAGTGTGGTGGCCTCGTTCTGCTGCGAGGGATTCGGGCTGAATGTCACCACCCGGACGACCAAGGCCCAGATCCTCGCGCGGGTGAAGGAATTGGAGAAGTTGAGCCAGTTCTGATCAATCCTCGTGCGAGCCTATGCCCCGGCGAAGGGGCATGGAGACTCGCACGGGGCGGCTGTTTCTTCGGAAAGAGATTTATTCGGGAAGGGTCAGATCTCGACCTGCATTCCCAGTTCCACCACCCGGTTGGCAGGCAAACGGAAGTAGGCGGTGGCGCTCAAGGCATTGCGCACCATGATGGCGAACACCCGCTCCTGCCAGATGTTCATGCCGCCATTGTCCGCCTTCGGGATCACTGTTTCGCGACTGAGGAAGAAGGTGGTTTCCATCTCCCGGAACTCGAGATCGTGTTCTGAACAGAGTTTGAGAATGCCCTGGATGTTGGGGGATTCCATGAAACCGTAATGCGCCTGGACGCGCCAGAAACCCGCATCCATCCGCTCCACTTCCAGACGTTCTGATGCATCCACCACGGGGGTTTCCTCGACGCAAATGGTGAAGAAGATGATCCGTTTGTGCAGGACCTTGTTGTGCTTGAGATTGTGCAGCAAGGCCATGGGGGTCGTGTTCGGATTGCTGGCCATGTAGACCGCAGTGCCGGCGACCCGCAGGGGATCCTTCTTGGCGATGTCCGCGATGAATTTGACCGCCGGCATGGCGCTGACCCGGAGGCGTTCCCAAACCAGGCGACGGCCGGTCTTCCAGGTCGACATGATGAAGAACATGGTTCCGGCAATCAGGAGTGGGAACCATCCTCCGTGGGGAATCTTCAAGAGGTTTGCCGCAGCCAAGGGGGCTTCAACCAAAAGCATGCCACCGGCAACGAGGGTCGCATGGAGACGGGACCAGCCAAAAACCCGCTGACTGGCAAAAAAGAAAAGCAGGGTGGTGGTCACCATGGTGAAAGTGACGGCGACACCGTAGGCTCCGGCCAGGTTGTCCGAGTTCTTGAAACCCAGGATCAACCCCAAACAGGCGACCATGAGTGCGAAATTCACCTGCGGCATGTAGATTTGCCCGCGCTCATGTTGCGAGGTGTGCTCGATGAGCAGTCGTGGCATGTATCCGAGCTGAATGGCATGCATCGTCAGCGAGTAAGCGCCCGAGATCAGAGCCTGTGAAGCGATGATGGCGGCGGCAGTCGCGAGGATCACCAACGGGTAGAGTGCCCATTGGGGACAGAGTTGGTAGAAGGGGTTGAAAGACTGGGTGGAAGCGATCTCGGGTTGGGCGATGAGCAAGGCTCCCTGACCGAGGTAATTGAGGACCAGCGCCGGCAACACGGCGGCAAACCACGCGACTCGGATGGGTCGTGGACCGAAATGTCCCATATCCGCGTACAAAGCTTCGCCTCCGGTCACCGCCAACACCACGGAACCCAAGACGACCAAACCGATTTTTCCATGTCCGGCAAGGAACGACAGACCGTGCGTAGGGTTGAAGGATTTCAGGATTTCCGGAGCCATCCCGATGCCCCGGATTCCAAGGAGGGCAATGACCACGAACCATACGAGTGTGATTGGACCGAAGATTCGCCCCACCTTCGCAGTTCCGGCCCGTTGGGCTGCGAACAGCAGCAAGATGATGCCCACTGAAATAGGCAGAATGAATCGGTCCAATCCCTGCGCGGCCACTTTCAATCCTTCTACGGCACCTAGGACCGAGATGGCAGGGGTGATGATGCCATCGCCGTAAAGCAGGCAGGCCCCGGCGATACCGATGGCGGCAAAGCTTTTAGCCAAGCGACTTCGGTGACCGGATTTCGCCTCCGGAAAGGCCAGGGACAACAAGGCTAGAATTCCTCCTTCGCCCTTGTTGTCCGCCCGGAGGACGTAGATCAGATACTTCACGGTCACGATCATGATGAGTGACCATAGGATGAGTGAAACCACCCCGAGCACATTGGCGGTGCTGACGGGCGCTCCATGACCAGGCGCGAAGCATTCCTTGAAGGCGTAGATCGGACTGGTGCCGATGTCTCCGTAGACGATGCCCAAGGCGGCCAACGAAAGACCGGCAAGGCGTTTGCCGGTGGCAGGTGCTTTATGGTTCATATCAAGGGATTCCGGTGGGTGAGCGTTTGGGAGGTCTTGGGCCTTTCAGGACGATGAGCGTCCATCGAACAAACCCTGGGTTGAGACCGCTCCCATTTCGGCGGGAAGGATGATTTCATGATGTTTGCAACAGACCAGCGACCGAGGGTCACCGTTGTCGCAAGATCGACTCCGCCGAACTGCGTACCACCGGATACCCTTCCAAATGCCTGCGAGGTTAGCTGTCGGACTAGGGCCTGGAAGTGCCCCGGGTTGAATGCTCAACCCTGCGCCCCGTGCCGGATTCGATGGAAACGTTCCGGCTTTGGGTCCCCCGCGCCTGTTCGATTGGACACCGATCAGGCTTCGGCTGCGAGGGGCGTACTACGGCAATTCCGGGAGTTTTGTCAATTGGGACGATGACTTCGGGGCGATGCCCTCCGATTTATCCGTCCCTCGGAATCGCTGGGAGAAGGAACCGCGGCCCAGCATTCGGGAAGCGTTGAAAATCATGCCTTGACGGACGGTGGTTGTCGGGGGCTTTTGAGCCCATGTCGCGCAAGACGTTTCTCGCCGCCTCGCTGGCGGTGTTCTGCGGAGCCGGAGCCCTTCGTTCCGACGAAGGAATGTGGCTCTACAACGACGCTCCTCGTGAGCAAGTACGAGCCAAGTACGGCTTTGATCTCACCGATGCCTGGTTGGAACACCTGCAGAAGTCGTCGGTTCGATTCAATTCCGGGGGCTCGGGCTCCTTTGTCAGCGAGGACGGGTTGGTTTTGTCGAACCACCACGTCGGGGCCGACGCCCTTCAGAAGGTGTCCAGCGCCCAGAAGAACTACCTCCGCGACGGATTCTATGCTCGATCCCAGGCGGAGGAGATTCCTTGCGTGGACCTCGAGTTGAACGTGCTGCAATCCATCGTGGATGTGACCGAGCGGGTGAATGCCGCGGTGACCGCGGGCCTGTCGCCGGACGAGGCGATGAAGGCGCGCCGTCGCGTCATGGCGGCCATCGAAAAGGAATCCCTCGACGCCACAGGATTTCGTTCCGATGTGGTGACCTTGTATCAGGGCGGTGCGTATCATCTGTACCGTTTCAAGAAGTACACCGACGTGCGGTTGGTCTTTGCGCCCGAGCAGCAGGTGGCCTTTTTCGGCGGCGATCCTGACAACTTCGAGTACCCGCGCTTCGACCTCGATATCTGCCTGTTCCGAGCCTACGAAAATGGCAAAGCCGTGAAGGCACCGCATTATTTGAAGTGGTCGAAACAAGGGGCTGCCGAGGGGGAGTTGACCTTTGTTTCCGGGCATCCCGGCCGGACCGAGCGGTTGCTCACCGTCGCCGAATTGGAATACCTGCGCGACCGGCAGTATCCCATATCACTGGCCTACCTGAAGCGGCGCGAGGTGCTCATGCGGTCGTGGAGCGAGCGCAGTGGAGAGAACGCGCGGCGAGCGAAGGACGAACTCTTCGGAATCCAGAACAGCCGCAAGGCCCGGGATGGTGGACACGCTGGCCTTTATGATCCGTCCCTCATGGAGTCCAAACGTCAGCAGGAGAAGGCGTTGCGGACGAAGTTGGCCGCCAATCCCACCTATGCTTCGGCCGCATCGGCCTTCGATCGGATCCAGGAAGCTCAGGGGCTGATCGCGCGAAATGAGCAGCGCTACCGGCTCCTGGAAGCGGGACAGGCCTTTCAGTCCGAATTGTTCGACATCGCCCACATCCTGGTTCGGGCGTCCGAGGAATACCCGAAGGCCGATGGCGAACGCTTGCGGGAGTTTGCCGAGGCCGGTCGGGCATCGCTCGAAATGGGCCTCTTTTCCGACAAGCCCATCCACAACGACCTGGAAATCCTCAGTCTGGCCGACTCACTCACCTACTTGAGCGAGCAACTCGGTGCCGAGGACCCTACCGTCAAGAAGGTGATGGCCGGAAAGTCGCCTCGGGCCCGGGCTGTGGAACTCATCAATGGCAGTCGCCTGCGGTCGGTGGATGAGCGTCGTCGGTTGTACAAGGGCGGGACGTTGGCGTTGGCCGCTTCCGATGATCCGCTCATCTTGGTGGCCAAGGCGGTGGATGCCGAGGGGCGTGAAGTGCGCCAACTCATGGAGGCTCAGGCCGAGATCAAGAAGCAGGCGCATGCGGCCATTGCGGCGGCCCGCTTTGCGTTGGAAGGCAAGGGACGTTATCCCGATGCCACCTTCACCCTGCGGCTTTCCTACGGTGTGGTGAAGGGCTACACCGCTCAGGGCAAGCAGATCCCGGCGACGACCTCCTTGGGGGGAATCTTCGAACGTTCCACGGAGATGGAAGGGCGTCCGCCGTTTGACTTGCCGGAACGCTGGCAGAGGAAGCGTCGGGCCATCCATGCCGAGGTGCCCTTCAACTTTGTCTCTACCCACGACATCATCGGCGGCAACTCCGGCAGCCCGGTGGTGAATCGGAACGGGGAATTCGTGGGCATCATTTTCGATGGCAACATCGAGTCGCTGGTTCTGGGGTTTGCCTATGAGGAAACCCAGGCCCGTGCCTTGTCCGTGCACAGCGCGGGCATTTTGGAGGCGCTTCGTAGCGTCTATGCCGCCAAGCCGCTCGTGGAAGAATTGGTCAGCGGCAAGCGCCGTTGAGGTTCGTGGGCGGAGCTTCTGGGGTCACTCCGGAGCTCCGCGCTCGACCAGCCGTTTGTGCCGCAGGATCCCATCGGCGATGGCGGCGGCGAGCTGATCCCGGGACTTCCGCGAGTCCATCAGGCGGGTGTCACCGGGGTGAGTCATGTATCCGCCTTCGATCAGGAGACCGGGCATTCGCAGCAGCGTGAGTTCCTTGAAGCGGGCCCGGCGCACACCTCGATCGGCCAAGGGGGTTTGGTCGAGGATGGCGCGATGCACTTGGTGGGCGAGGGTGATGTTCTCGCGGTCAAAACGGTTGGCATCGAAGCCGGCCATCCGGCCGCTGCGTTTCGAGTCATTGCTCGACGGGGCTCCAGCCGGCGTGAGGCAATAGGTTTCCAACCCTTGCACCGCGTCGTTGCCCGGACCGTCAAAACCATTGAAGTGCAGGCTCACGTAGAGGTCGGCCTCCGCACGATTGGCGGCGGCGGCCCGATCGGGCAGGGCGATGAACTGGTCTGAGCTGCGGACGAAGACCACCTGAAACCCGGCGGCCTTGAGGTGGCGTGCCAAATCAATGGCCAGATCCAAGGTGTAAGTCTTCTCCATCCGCCGACCTTCCATGTTGCCGGGATCACGCCCGCCATGTCCGGCATTGATGGCGATGCGTCGGATGGGGCGGATGCTCCGCTTGGGTGGCGCCAGGAGTGGGGCGATGAGCGAGTCGATGTCGCGTTGCGAAACACGGAAAAGTCCGCCTTCGATGGGGATGCGATCCGAAAGGCGGAACTCCACATCATTGAAGTTCACCCGATCGGAATCTTTTTGGAAACGCAGCCGGGTCCACCGGTTGGTCAGTTGGAGCTCCTCGCCTCTCTGGACGGGACGGAGATGCATCTCCCGTCCCCAGGCTGCCAAGTCTCGGAATCCAGGTTCCCAATCCCGGGCCATGGCGAGGCCTGCCGACAAGGCCCAACACGAGGCCCAACACGAGGCTCTAAACCAAGCCCAACAGCAGACCCAGAAGACCCGCAGCCAGCGAGGAATGGAGGGAACCATGGTTTTGATGCGGACCTGAGTAGACCCAACCCAATCAGCGGAGTTTGTCCGGATTGAGGCCTTGGAGGTCCTTGGGCACGAACAGCCCGTCCTTGCGGATCAATTCGGAGTCGAACCACACCTCGCCACCGCCCCACTCGGGACGTTGGATGAGCACCATGTCCCAGTGGACGGCCGACTTGTTGCCGTTGCCCGGATCCTCATACGCCTGACCCGGGGTGAAGTGCAGGGAACCGGCGATCTTTTCGTCGAACAGAATGTCGCACATCGGGTTCAGGATGTAGGGGTTGAATCCGAGGCTGAACTCGCCGATGTAGCGGGCTCCGGCGTCCATATCGAGGATCTCGTTGAGCTTGCGCTCGGTGCCGCCTTGGCAGGTGGCCTTGATGATGCGCCCATCCTTCAGCTCCAGGCGGATCCCCTCGAACTTGGTGCCGGCGTACAGCGTGGGCGTGTTGAAGGTGATGACGCCGTTGGACGACTTGAGAGTGGGGCAGCTGAAGCACTCGCCGTCCGGGATGTTGCGCAGTCCTTCGCAGGGCTTGGCACCCACGTTCTTGATGGAGAAAGAGAGTTCGGTGCCAGGGGCGACGAGTCGTACCTTGTCGGCCTTGCGCATGCGCTTTTCGAGCGGCTGCACGGCCCGCGCCATCTTGGCGTAGTCCATGGTGCACACGTCGAAGTAGAACTTCTCGAAGGCCTCCGTGCTCATATTGGCCGACTGGGCCATGCTGGGAGTCGGCCAGCGCAAGACGCACCAGCGGGTCTTGTTGATACGGTGGTCGAGAGCGGGGCGGAGCGTCTTGGAGTACAGGCGGGTCTTCTCGGACGGTACGTCGCTGTTCTCGCTGGCGTTGTTCGCGCCGCGGATGGCGATGTAGGCCTGCATCTTGCGGATGCGGTTCAGTTCGATGTCCCGCACCAGTTTGGCGTGGCGTTCGTCGGTTCCGATTTGCACTTCGCGCAGGATGCGGGAATGGCGCATCTCCACGATGGGCGTGGCTCCGATGGTGCGCGCAGCGCGGATAAGTTCCACGGCCATGGCATCGGGCGTATCGACCAGATCGAGCAGAATGTTCTCTCCGGCCTTCAATTCGCAGGAGTATTCGATGAGAAGCTTGGCCAGTTTGGCGTAACGCGGGTCGCTCATGTGTTCTGGACCTGAAGAAAACCATGCCAACCCCCCAGAAGCCACGCAAACCTTGAATCCCCCTCAAAAGGGGTCGGTCCCACACATCTACACAAAAAGGGCCGGTCTCTACTATTTACACGTCCCTCCCGGCTCGCCACCCTCACTCCCATGGCCCGCAAGTTGCGCATCGAATACCCGGGAGCGATTTACCACGTCATGAACCGAGGCGATCGCCGCGAAGCGATCTTCCGCGACGACGTGGATCACCAAGTGTTCCTCGACACACTGGACGACACCTGTGTGAAGGCGGATTGGCAGGTCCTCGCTTATTGCCTCATGGGTAACCACTTTCACCTGGTGGTCGAAACGCCCCGGGGAAATTTGGTGTCCGGCATGAAGTGGTTTCTGGGTACCTACACCATGCGGTTCAACCGTCGACATGGTTTGTCCGGGCATCTTTTCAGTGGTCGTTATAAGGCCCTGGTGGTGGATCCTTCCAAACCCGACTACTTGCGCACGGTCTGCGAGTACGTCCACCTGAACCCCGTGCGAGCCAAGCTGATTCGGCCCTCGGATCCGCTGGAGTCGTTTCGTTGGAGCAGTTATCCGTCTTACCTCGAGCAACCAAGACGTCGACCGGCATGGCTGCATGTGGATCGAGTTTTTGGAGGCTTGGGTATCTCGGCCGACAGTGCGGTGGGGCGGAAGCAGTTCGAGCGGTTGATGGAAGACAGGCGTCGTGAAGACACTTCTGATGATTATGCCGGGATTCGGCGCGGGTGGTGTTGGGGTGATGAATCGTTTCGCAGAGAGTTGCTGGCGCAAATGGAATCACGGAGCAAACCCGGCCAATCCGGGGTGGAATTGAGCGAAAGTGGGACCGAGAAAGCCGAGAGATTGGCGCGTGAGGAACTCGCGAAGCTGGGTTGGGGCGAGGCCGATTTGGGTGAGCGTCGCAAGGGAGACTCTGGTAAAATCAAAATCGCTGCGAAGCTGCGTGCAGAAACCACCATGACGCTGAAATGGATCGCATCTCGTCTCCAAATGGGAGGGGCATCCAGTTTGGCGAATTTGCTTTCTTCGCGCCGACGCTGAAGTGGGCGTTCGGCCTGTGGTGAGCATCTCCGGTCAACGCGAGAGCACGAGATCGAGCGATTCGGAGGAGCCGAAGAGGTTGAGCGTATTGCGGGACCGTGTGATGCCGGTGTAGAGCAGATTGCGTGTCAGGAGTTTGGACTCGGTGTGGGGCGGTAGTTCGAGGGCCACTGAATCCCATTCGCTGCCTTGGCTCTTGTGGATGGTGAGTCCGAAGGCAGGTTGGTGTGCCGGGAGTCGTACGCGGGGAATGAGTCGAGGGACACCATCGGCTCCGGGAAACAGCACCAAGGTGGCCGGACCGCCGTGGATTGGACCCAGCGCGATGCCAATGTCGCCGTTGCTTAGCCCGAGCGAGCGTTGGTTGGCCAAGACGAGCACCGGGCAACCGTGCGGCAGTTCACCCGAAGCCCGGGATCCCTTGTTCCATAGCAAAGCCGATCCCGCTTGGTTGGCGCGATCCACCTGATGATTCGTGCTGCAAAGAAGTTGGAAGCGCTCCAAGTGCTTGAGCGCCTGAATACGGGCCGCATTTTGTGCCTCCAGACCGATGTTGTCGGCATCCGTATTTCCGCCGGGTTCTGCTTGAGCGTCGGTGTTTAGGCACAAAGAGGTCCAGGTGTGCGCCTCTTCCGCCCAGGAGTTCCAATGCGCCTGACAGAATTGTCGGCGCGCGCGATCGGAGGCATCGCGATGCCAGCGCAAGGCAGGCTCTGGTTCTGAAGCGTGCTGATCCAAATACTCCGCCACCGAATCCCGCGAATGGTGGCTGCCAGGGCGGACACGCTCGGCCAGTTCTAGAATCCAAGGCGCGTTCATGGCCCGCCAACTGTGCCGCAAACCCACCACCAATCCCGGAAGCGGGTTGGCTTGAGAGCTCGGGGACGATGGAAGGTGAGGCAAACCTTGATCGTACTCGGCCTGGACCTCATCGCCAGTGACTCCCAAACGGGCAGCCAGTCGATTCTGGAGGGCATCGGGGAGTTTCCGGTTCTGGCCGGCTCGTTGGACGAATTCAGAAAGAATGCCACCGACATCGACGCTCTCTAGTTGGTCGCTGTCACCGAGGAGCAAGAGCGAAGCCTCAGGAGGCAGGGCTCGGATGAGCGCGTGCATGAGCGACAAATCCACCATGCTGGCCTCATCGACGAGCATGACGCGGACTTCCAGCGGTCGCAGGGCGTTGCGCCGGTAGGGGCCGCCGTGTTCGGGAGGTTCTGGCCCCCACTCCAAGGCTCGGTGCAGCGTGACGGTGGCAATGCTGCTGAGGAATGCTCGATCGCTCTCAGTGAGCCCCGTCAGACGGGCGGCTGATTGTGCGATGGCTTCGCCGATGCGACTGGCCGCACGACCTGTCGGTGCAGCGACGAGGATTTGGTCCGAGGTGAGGCCGGTATCGATGCGGTGCCGGACGGCCAGGAGTGCGGCGGCTGTGGTGGTCTTCCCCGTGCCGGGACCGCCGGTCAAGACACCCACGGAGGCATCCACCAACGCGGCGATGGCCAGACGCTGCTGGGCATTGTCGAAGTGGACTGGGTTTGGCCCCGCACCGGTTCCACCCATGCGTTGCGGCGGGAGGATTTCCTGCAGGTGACGAGCCACCTCGATGTCCGGCAGTCGCGCCGCATTCGATTGTAGGCGCGCCTCTACGAAAGTTCGGATTTCCCGCAATTGCTGGGCGTAGCGCGGCAGCAACAGCGTGGATCCTTCGAGTGCCAAATACTCCGGCCAATGCGGGATCGCCGCGCGTTCTTCCGGGCTCAGCGCCGCATCGGCCACAGGGATTGAGCCGGTACCGGTGCTGGCCCGACGCAGCAGTTCAGTCAGGACACTGCGAAGTCGTGGCTGATGCACCGCCAAATCGGAGCCCGGTGCCGGGTCCGGCCAAATGGCTTTCGCGAGGTCCTCGAATCCATCCGGTTGGGCGGCAGAATCTCCGATGAGATTCGTTTTTTCGAAGGTGTTCATGAGCAAACTTCCGATGTCTGAAACAAGGCATCGAAGCGATCCAAGGCCTGAGGAGTAGGGGTGTCCAGCCACACACCTTGACCCGGAAAACCCCGGACGAAGAGGTAGGCGACACCACCGAGGTGCCGTTCGGGATGGTAGTCGGGCAGGTTGGACCGCAGATGCCGGTGCAATGCCAGGACGTAGAGGCGTGCCTGCAGCCAGTAGTGCGCATCGAGCATCACGCGGTCGAGCGCCGCTGGGCCATAGCGGTGGAGCCGGTTGCTTTTGTAGTCGGCCACGTACCAGCGTCCGTCCAGTTCGAAGATCAGATCGATGAATCCCTGGAGAAACCCAGTGAACTCCGTGAAGGACCATCCCGCCAGACTCGCGGCCCAATCGGTCCCTCCTGGAATTCTCAAAATCCCCGGATCCTCGACGAGCACTTGGGACAGCGCCGAAGGCGAAAGGCTGCTGACGGGCAGATGGAACTGCATTTCGGTGATGCAGTGGCCGCGCAGTTCTTCCAATCGGAACGAAATGCCCGATGCCAGCCCGATCTCGGTGTTCAAAATCACCTGAAGTGCCTGCTGCCACTGTTCGGGTTGCTCATAGCCTGCGACGGCGAGTTCCAGGGAACGCCCATTGCCCAGATAATCTTCGAGGGCACGATGGAGTCGATCACCCAGAAGGCTCCCGGCTGCGCCGAGCGTCGCCAGAACATCTGCGGCGCCGGTCGGTTCGGATGGGCCCGTGGTAGCTTCTGCCAAGCTCGCAAGGTCGCGGTCGGCAGCACTCAAATCCTGGTCGACGTCCGAGCGGGAAAGCGACGTGAAGCTCCGGATTCCGAATCCAGCGAAGGGATAGGTGGGGGCGGTTGGCGGTCGGCTCAAGCACACAGCTGAAGCGGGGTCCTCAACTTGGAATCCTTCCGCTGGAGGTTTGGATAATGACTGATCATCCGCTGTGACGGATTCCAAATCTGCCTCTTCGAGGAACTGGATTCCGTGAGGAGCGAGAGCGCTCCAGAGATCGGGCCACGCATCCATGGATGCAGCGGCCAATCCCGGAAGTTGAGCCAACGGGGAATCCGCTGCGGTGTTGTTGCTCGGTCCTTTTGCCGAGCCTGCGATGGGAGCCACACCCAGATAGAGCCGGTGGCGGGCACGGGTGAGCGCGACATAGAGCCGACGATTTTCCTCTTCGGCTTCTTGTGATTCCGCGGCTTGTTGTGTGACGGCAAAGTCATCGGAACCCACATCGACCACCCAAGATTCCCCCATCCGAGCCACGGCCACCGTGGACGCAGCCACTTGTCTCCGCGTCTGGACTCGGGCGAGGAACGGGCAGAACACCACCGGATATTCCAGGCCCTTTGCCCCATGGATGGTGTTGAGTTGGACCGCCGACGCATCGGTTTCCAAACGCATGAGGGTGCTTTCACCGGCCGCATCGCCAAGTGATTCTGGAGCATCGGCGATCTGGCGGCCCAACCAGGCAGCCAGGGATTCCGCGCTCCGGTGTCCTCGGTCGAACTGCATCTGAAGAAGGCCAGCGACTTGTCGCCAGTTGGTGATGTGCCGTTCCCCATCGGCACAACCCAGATTGCGCACAGATACCTCGGTCTGGGCCATCCAGCGGAGAAGGGGTGGCAAGGGGCCCACACGGCTCAGTTCCTGTTGGGCTTGGAGGAATTTCTGAAACAGCTCGGCCTGTTGTGTGGGTTGGTTCTGGATTTCCAACACCCTCGCCGCGGACTCGGCTCCCAACGGGCTGAGGAGGAATGCGGAGAGTCTTCCCAGCAGTTCCCCGTGATGGTGAAGTGCTGCGAGGAGTTCCAACCAAGCGAGCACATCCAAGGCTTCGTCGCTGTCAAAAACACTGCCGAGACCTTTGCCGGAAGATTGGCACGGAATGCCCACGGCATGCAGTGCCTGGCGAACTTGTCGGAGCTCCCTGTGATTGGAGGCCAGTACGCCGATGTCTCCCGGGACCAGACGCCGTGGTTGTCGGGTGTGTCTGTCGGCGATGAGCACGGGATCGCGGAGCAGTCGCGCGATTTCCTGAGCGGTCAGCGCGGCCAATCGCGCAGGTGCCCGCTTTCGATCACTCTCCGGGCTCCATTGGAGGACCACGGCGTTTCGGTGCGCGGGATCCCATATCCGGTCATTCTGGGCGCTGGCGGTGACCGTCACGTATTCGATGGGCGCATCTCCGACGAGCGAGTCGGGGAATCGGAACCCGCTGCCATAGAGATGGTTGATGGCGGCCACCAGCGAGGGATCCGATCGGTGATTGACCGTCATTCTTGGGGCCGAATGGACGGATTGAGCCAGCGTGCGGTAGCTGGCCAAATCGGCTCCCCGGAACCGGTAAATGCTTTGCTTGGGGTCTCCGATGATGAGGAACGACTCGGTGTCGGCATGCGCAAAAAGCGATTGGAAGACCTCGATTTGCAATGTGTCGCTGTCTTGGCATTCATCCAGGATGGCTGCCTTGAGCCGGCTGCGAACTGCCCGGGCCATGGTCCCATTGGGGCCTTGTGTGGACAGGGCGTTGCGTACCGTCAGGAGAATGTCGTCGAAGGTGCGAATCCCGGCCAAGGCTTTGCGTTGAGGGAGCTCGGCTTGGATGCGCTCGGTCAAGCGCGAGGCCGGGAGCTGTTTTTCGGAAAGATCGAATTGACGGTATTCGGACCAGAGTTTCGAGAACGACGGCGGCAAATTCTGGATTTGTGAATCGCTGAGTTTCTCCCAAATCCCCCTTTCAACCAGTTCGTCGACGCGACTTTGCACGCTGGAGCGGCTTCGCGAGTTCTTCAGGCTGGCGATGGCCACCGGGGCTTCTTGTGCGATGCGGGCCGTCGCGGCTGCTTTCGCTTCCCGGAGTTGATCTTCATTCAGAGCCACTCCTCGGACCACTGCCGCCGGTCGAGATTGCATCGTTCGGGCCACTCGACGGAGGGCTGAGACATCGGGGGCCTGTTTGTCGGAAACCTCCATCAGGAAGTCTCCGGTGATTTGTTCAAGGATCTGGTCGCAGTTCTCCTGAAGCTTCAAATCCGGATCGCAGGCCAATTCGATGGAATGGCGACTGATGAGCGACTGGCAGAAGCCGTGGAGGGTTTGGATCGGGGCGAGGTCAAAGGCGCTCAGGGACTGGGTGAGTCGGTCGGTCAGGAGGGTTTGTTGGCCGGGGTGTGAGGTGAGCCACTGCGAGATGATGCTCGCTTCGGGATGGTTGCCGATTTCGCGGCCTTCGGAGATCGCCTGTGCTGCGGAGAGGGCGCGTCGTAGCGAGGCGAGGAGTCGCTCGCGCAACTCGGCCGTGGCCGCTTGTGTGAACGTGCTCACGAGGATCTGGTCGACGCGGAGCCCGCGTTCGATGAGCAACCGCAACCAGAGCAAGGTGATGGAAAAGGTCTTGCCCGTGCCGGCGCTGGCTTCGATGGAGGTGGCCCCGGACAGCTCTTGGACCAGAGGGTCGAATTGAGGGGAATCACTCATGGGTGCTGAGATTCAGGGTGTTCCGCCACGATTCGATTTCGACCATCAACCGCCAAGCCAATGGGGTTCCTGAAGACGGCAGCCAATCGGGCAATCCCTCCGGTCTCCAATCGAACGGGTTGTTGCAACCTCGGAACAACGTGCGAGTCGCAGGGAGTAGGCCGTCAGGGCGGCCGGAGTTGTCTTGAGGGTCTGAAGACCACTCGGAATAGGCGGATTCCAAGACTTTCAGCTGGGCTTCCGGAGGTGTTTCAGCGCTCGGGGTGCCGGCCTTCATTGCGACGCCGGCCGTCTTGGGCCAAAAGGGCAACGGCCATTGACGAGCCAAGCGGGCCAATCGCACCAAGCGGCCCAGATGGGCGCGTGCCGGGATGGGAGGCGGGAGAACGAGGACCCAATTTGCCTGGGTACCGACGCAGCGGGCCTCGCTCAAGGGGTGGGGTTCGTTGTCTCGTTGGGATGCGGCCAGCGCCAGGGCGTCAAAAGCGAAGAGCAGTTGTCTTCGGTAATCGCTGCCGGAATGAGGCTTTGAGGCGAAGAATTGGAACACGGCGGACTCACCCGGGCGGCGGTACCAGCGGGCTCGGGGAGAACCTTCCAGCAGCCAAGGACTTTGGTTTGAGTCCGGATCGCTCAACGGAAAACGGAGATTGGCCGTGAGTCGATCGTTTTGGGAAAAGACCGGGAGATCCGGCAGTTCGGCCATGGCTTTCTGCAACACGGTGTCACCGATTTTCCCTCGGGGAAGCCGGCCTGAGACGTGCAAGACCGACACGAGGGATTCCAGCGATTGCCCTTCCAATCGGGCGGTCAGCAACTGGTCGCGCAAATGCCACCGTTCCAGGCCGTTGGGATCAATGAGATCTTCACCCGGCGCCGTTTCCGTCTCTTCGGGCAATTTCAGGCCCAGTCTGGAGGCGAAGAGGCGCTGGGGTTGGTCGAGAACGTTGCGCAACTCGGCGAGCGTCGGGAACCAACCGGTTTCAGCGGGAAGGCTTTGTGACCAAGGTCCTGGGTAGGCGGGGAATCCTTTTCGGTTCAGCAAGGCCTCGGCTGCATAGAAGTCGCTGGAGCGCATACCCCGAGCACTGTGGGGCAGGTCTGCACCGAAGGCGGAGGCGCTGAATCCATTGAGCGGATGGTGGAACAGGATCGACTCATGGAGAGGGGCTTGGGTGACCTTTGGGGCGGTTTGGGCGGTTTGGGCGGTTTGAACCTCCGGATCGGCCTGGGGTTCTGGTGGGGCGATGGTTTGGTCGACCGCTTCCAGCAAGTCGGCCAAGGCGGTGGACGGTGGGCGTTCTTTGCCGTCCTCATCCGAGCAGCCCCGGTATGACAAAATCAGACGTTCCCGGCAGGCCAGAATGGCCAATAGCAGGCAGTGGCGATCGCTGTCTCGAGCCGAAGGATCGCCTGTGGCCGGTTTCAGGACCAATGGGTGCCAGGAAGGTCGATCTTCAGACTTAGGGAAAACCCCGTCATCCAAACCAGCCACCACCACGACGCGGGCTGGGACTCCCGCATAATGCCGCAGATCGGCGACGGTCAGGCCGCCCGTACCGCGGCTGCCGGAGTCGCTCAAGGAGGGGAGTTTCTCGGCGATCACACGCAGGTAGGCCGAAGCTTCGAGCTGGAGTGAGGGGTCGGCGGCTCGGCGCAGGGGTTCCAGGATGTCGCTTTGAAGGGCTGCGGCATGGGCGGCGGCATGGCCGATGCGGGTGGACAGGCATTGTCGGACGATGGTCCCCAGGGCCTGATTCCACTCGGGAAGAGTTTTTGGACCCGCTCCACACCAGAGATTTCGCGCTTCAGAGAGTTGGGTGGCGAAGCGAGCCAGTCGGGCCAACAAGGCCAAGCCGAGTCCGCTGGTCCGCTCCAATGGCACGGTGGCTGGCACGTTTTCGGAGCCGGTCAGGATGGTGTCGCGTTGACCTTCGGCCACCAACCCACCCAATCCCAATCGTCGCAGTGCCCAGAACAGGTTCCACCGGGACTCGGGGATGTCCTGATATTGCCGTCGATGGTCTGGAGTGAGCCCCCAGCGGAATTGCGCGTCTTGCAGCCACTCCACCAGCGTTGGCCCGTCGCCGTCGGCTTCGTTCAGGTCGAAGCGATCGGCAATCAACGGGTTCTCGAGGAGTTCTTGCACCTCATTCAACGTGAGGCGGCCCTGCAAGCACTGGAGCAATTGAAGCAGGGTGGATGCGAAGGGCGAGGGGACCAGGCCGCCACCGCCCACCAACCGGAAGGGGAGGCGCGATTCGGATCCGGTGCCCAATGCCGCTTCGATCAACGGCGCCTGCTCGCGCGGATTGGCCAAAAGGATGAGGATTTCTTCGTGCTGAAGGTGTTCCACTTCGTGGAATGCCTGGAGAATGCGATCCCGGCACACTTCCAATTCCCTCAAGGCCGTATGCGCTGCGTGGACGGTCAGAGAGGAGTCGCTGGAATCCCATTTCAGACGGTCCTCCGGAGCCAGCGGAGCCGCGAACCGGCAGGAGGCTTGAAGCCGGCCCAGCAGGGAATCTGGCGGCTCCGGGCTGTCGAGATCGCAGCCGCCATCGCCCACGGCCAAGAGCGTGTCGGCCAGTTGCCGCTGAAGGTCTTGAGACGAACGCCCCAAGGCCCAGAGCATCCCGCCTGGAGGCAGCGGAGACCCATCGATTCCTGTCGAACGTGGGGTGCGCCGTGAGGCATGGGATTTGATGGCCAAGTCGGCCCAGTAATCCCGACTCGGAGCCATGACAAAGAGGTGAATCCGATCCGGGGCGTTCTCATTCAGGAATTGGAGCAACTCCAATAGGCGTCGGAAGAGTCCGGCGGGAAGCCCCGCATCCAATAAAATCCAGAGGTGCGGAAATCCTCCCTTGGATTGCCAAGACCCCATCCAGGCTTGCGCCGAGGCGCGGAATTCGGCCTCTGTCTGGAGCCCGGGATGGGTTTTGAGTAAATCCTGAACTCTGGGAGCGTGGGTCAGGGTTTCGAGGAAAGAGCCCTCAGGCCAGATTTCATCTCCGATGCGGCACTGCAGCGTCTCGTGGACCACACGAGCCAGTTGCGTGGCCGATGCCAACACCGTGGAGTCCATCGGACTCAGTGATGCCTCGCGGGGTAGGGGAAAGTGGGGCTGTTCTTGGAGCTCGGGCAGGGCAGCGGCGATTGTCCAGCGCAGGCGCTCCACATCGAATCGGGCGCTGCTGCCGCCGCCGGATGCCTGCTCAATGAGCTCGCGCAGTTCGACCTCTTGGGAATGGCTGGCGATGCCTGAAAGGCGGGCCCATTGGTGGAGAGCGGCTTCCCGCAGACCTTTTCGCGGGAAGACAAACCAGTGCCGAGCCCGGACCTCTTGGGTGCAGGCCAATTGCCGGGCGATTTCGTCCAGCAGGGCAGAGTGGGTCTCAGCGAGGTAGAGCATGGGAGCACGCAGTCACGGCCTCCGAGGATTTGGCCAACTGGCAGACAAAGCAACGCGATCGCCCGTGCATGCGGACAGTGTGTCAGGATCCTGAGACAAAAACGGTCCTACCCTTTGGGATAGGACCGTTTTCCGAGACTCGCCACATCGACCGGGTTTACTTCACTCCCTTCACGAGGGTTTCCACCGCGTAAAGACCTTCCCGAGCCGTGATGAACAGCGTCTTTCCGTCCTTGCCGCCGAAGCAGAGGTTGGCGCCGGCTTTCGGCAGGACGATCTTGGCGATCACCGAACCGTCTGGCGCGAAGATGTCTGCACCCGTGCCGGAGCTGGACCAGATGCGGCCCTGCCGATCGCAGCGGATGCCGTCCGGCCCGCCCTTCTCGATCACGGCGAAAACATTGCCACCGTCCAAGGTTCCGTCCTTCGAGACGTTGAAGACGCGGATGTGATGCGGATTCCCGGAGTCTGCGACGTAGAGTTTCTTTTCGTCCGGAGAGAAACTCAGGCCATTGGGCATGTTGAAATCCTTCACTACCACGGTGGTTTTCTTCGTGGCCGGATCGAAGCGGTAGACGTGGTTGCCGTCCTGCTCCTTGTCTTGGCCTTTGGGCAGGCCGTAGGGCGGATCGGTGAACCAAAAGGTCCCGTCGGATTTCACCACCACATCATTGGGGGAGTTGAACCGTTTCCCGTCGAAGCGATCAACGACCGTGGTCAACGAACCGTCCTTTTCCATCCGGGAAATCCGGCGCCCGCTGTGCTCGGCCGTGACGATTCGGCCCTGACGATCCAGCGTGTTGCCGTTCGCGTTCTGGCTGGGTTGGCGGAAGATGGAAACGCCGTCCTTGGCGGACCATTTCTTCAATTGATTGTTGGGGATGTCGCTGAAGACCAGATACCCCCCATCGCGTGGAATCCAGACAGGGCCTTCGGTGAAGCCGAATCCATCAGCGAGTTTTGTGACCTTGGCGTTTGCCGGAAACAGCTTCTTGAACTCGGCCTCGTTCCGCAGTTCGAAGTCGATGGCTGTTGCGGTCTGAGAAAGTGTGAAATGGAAGGCGAGTACCGACAGCGCCAGTCGAGCCAGGGTCATGGTTTTCATGGAAGGATTGCGGGAGATGAGACGGAGAAGATTCCAACAGCCCACCCATTGCATTCAAATGCCAAGTGATGAATCGCAAAGTCGGAGGCGGGGTTTGAGTTGCGCTTCCCCTGACGCAACGAGAGAGCCCGAGCCGCATCGGAGGGCGCCAATGGCGTTGGAAAACACGCATCGAACTTCGCCGCTACGGATTCCCACGCTCGCTGAAGATCCGAAGGGGGGGCTGACCCGATCGGATTGGTCTATTGGGATCGGTCGGGCTGGCTGTGTCCGCTTCTGCGGTCGCTTCGGTGGTGGCTTGCCTCAAGGAAGGGTTCGATTCGTCATCGACAGGTTCCCGACGCGTCGCCTTTCAGTTGCCCCGTTTTTTTGGGGAGCCAGAAGTTCCCCCCTGCATCGCCTCCTCGGCAAAACCGAGCAGGGTGGAGCATTCCTTGGGCGTCCGGGTTTGGTCCATGAGCGCATCGAGGGCGGCTTGACGTTTGCCGGCGGGGAGGGATTTGAGTTGGGCCAATTCACGGGCCCAGCGTGTGGCGACAATTTCGTCCGTGGTCTCGATATATTGGGTGAGGGGTTCGAGTCCCTGGAGCGCGTCAAGGATAGCCGCCAAGTTCTCCTCGGCTTCCTCGAGGGCTTCTTCGCGCGAATCGTCCTCTTCAGCCAACTCGATGGCGTCACAAATCTCGTCGAGTTGGTCTGCGGTTTCGGTGAGCTCATTCATGGCCTCCTCGAAATCCTCGACGAGATCCCGCCCGCGAGACTTCGGGGTCAGAGAATCCGCATAGTCCATGACCCGCCAATGCAGGGCCCGCATCGACGTAGGGGTCGCATCGTCCATCAGCGATTTTTTGATGCGAGCGATGTCAGTGAGGAGTGATTGGCAAACCGGATTCACGTCCCGATCGAATCCGATTTGTTATTTCCCGGCAACAATCACGTCTCACCCCAGCCCCGGGGTCGGTCCCGCACTTTTACACGAAAGGTGCCACACTATCATAATCAAAAACCCCTCTATCGCCCTGTTTCGCGCCCGGTTTCGGGGGAGCATCCGCTGGCCGAGAGCAAAAAGGGAAGCCAGGGTCTCCGGCTGGCCCGTCAGCGACCGCGGTAAACGCAGCGAGAGGTGCAGGTTTCGGCGATGACCAATTCACTCAAGAGCGGCAGGCGGGGTTTGAGCTCGTTCCAGATCCAAATGGCCAAGCGCTCGCTGGTCGGGTTTTCCAAGCCGGGGATGTCGTTGAGGTAATGGTGATCGATCCGGTCGTAGATCGGCTGGAACGCAGCCTTGAGGTCGGCGAAGTCCATGACCCAACCGGTGTCGTCGCCAATGGGCCCTTCGATCGCGACTTCAATGCGCCAGCTGTGTCCGTGGAGGCGGGCGCATTTGTGCCCGACGGGGACATTGGGCAGACGGTGTGCGGCTTCGATTTGAAAGGTTTTGCGGAGTTCCATGAAGAAGAGGGGAAAGTGGGAGGTTCAGGCTTCGAGATCGGTCCAAGTGACAAGGTCGCCCAGAGCGGGTCGGCCGTCGTGGCGCCAGGCCGCTGGAGGTTCTTGCATGCGGCCAATCGGGCAAATTCGGCTCGCACCCCAGTGAGCCAACTGACGCGCCATCTCGGGCAGACGGTCGTCTGGCGCCGCCACGGCGACGGTGGATACGTGATGCCGGAACGGCTCGGCAAAGCGGAGGACCTCACTCCACTGCCGGACAGGCTTGAGCTCGATGAACCGGTGTAGGCACGAGGGTTGGAATCGTGCGTCGTGGTTGAGCACCACGGTCCAGGCGGTGGATTCGGTGCTGGCCCAAAGTCGGACCGTGGTCGGGGGCTCGAAGAACAGGGACCGATTCAAATTCCGCTCGGTCAGCGATGCCGTGGCCGCGGCCCTCAATTCGAAGGTGCTCCGTCGGGCTTGGATGCGGGCCGACTCGGCGATGCCAATGCTTCCGCGTGGCTCGGTGGCTTCGCGTCGCTCCAGTTCATCGGCCAATTCAGCGGCCAGAGTTTCCGTGCTGCCGGAGGATTCCTCTTCGACGTAGTAGGCGTGGGGTGAAAGGCAACCCAGTTGGTTCCAAGCGGTGATGTCGTCGGCCATGGCACGCACCAGCCGCTTGCGGGAATACGGGCTCAACGATTCCTTGGCGATGAGGCCAAAGCTGATGCGATGACCGTAGCCCACGAAACGGGTTCGGGCCGGGATGCGGGGGCGAACCTCCGCCAGCATTTCGTCGCTGCCGGTGGCGGTCACGCAGCTGGCCTCGGAGAACAGCAAGTCTTCCAGATCAAGAGCATTTCGATCGTCGTGGCTCCAAGAAACGAGCTCCAGACAGGCCCCGAGCTTCGATTCGGTTGCGGCCAATGAATGGGCGAAGAGGCGAGGCAGCAGCGACGCGTCGCGCGGGCATTTCACGATTTGGGCCGATCGGGTGATCAAGCCGAGGATCATGGAGAACAACGCCGGATTGGGCAGGTTTCCGGCCGTAAGGTGCACGATTAGTTCGGGCCCGACGGCCAGCGAGGTGCGTCCTGTCCGGTGCTCGGCTGATCCCGCCGAGAAGTCGTCCAAACGCCGGACATCGCCGAGGTCTTGAGCAATGAGTGCCTCCAGTGATTCCACCGTGATGGAGCGGAAGAACGCGTCGAGTCCACGGGCCAGCGTCGTCGGAGTCCAGCCCGTTTCGCCAAGGCCCTCGCGGAGGGCGATCGTGCGGTAGCCGTGGGTGGGTTCGAGCCACTGCTCAGCCGTATGGGCGATCATTTCGATCACGGCGCGGGTGCGCTGCCGCAGCAACCACTCGTTGCGATTCCGCCGCACGGCAAAGCTGGCTTGTCGCAGGGTTTCGGGGGTGAGCTGGAGGTCGGGGCCCAGGTCGGCCAGGAACAGTTGATGGAGATTCATGGCCGCATCAAAGGGTCATCCGGGAACATCCCCGAGGTTCCGCATCCGCTGCTCGGCCCAGGAGTTCAAAGCCGTTTCCGCGGCGACGTCCGAGGTCGCCGGTTTCCAACGCGGCCACCGACCAGACATTAGCGAGGTCATGGATGCGTAGGATTCCGGGTTCGCCCTCGGCGGTATCGAGACCGGTTTCAGGATCCACGGTCCGGATGCGAACCCATGGCGGAAAACGGAACACCCCCTCCGACTCGTAGGCCTGCGAGGACAGTTCGCTCATGCCGTACTCAGGGATGATGCGTGGCTGTCCCAGTTTTTGGCCGATGGCCGCGTGCAGTTCGGCGCGGGGCAGCGACCGGGATCGGCCTTTGTAGCCCCCGGTTTCCAGGACTCGCGAACCTTCGGGCAATCGGAAGGACCGACCGCGGGCCAAGAGTGCATCGAGCAAGTGGACGAACAGAAAAGCCGTGCCGAGAACGAGGATGGGTTGTCCCGCTTCGCAGGCCGACTCCAGTGAATCGACCGTGGACTCCAGGCCCAATTCCCAAGCTCCGTCGCTGCCGATATGGCCCGTGAATCCGGAACCCGAGCCGCTAAAATCCCGCATCACCACTTCCAGCATGTGGACCAGGGAGGAATGAGGAGTGTCCGCGGGCGGCGGTGTCAGCGCGAGGCAGCGCGGGCGAAACCCTGCCGGAAAGGCTGGCCCGGATTCCAGCAGGTGGGCCGCAAACCAAGGTCGCAGCGAGTCCTCATAAAGGGCCAGCGATTCGGGGTGGTGGAAGTGCCGACTTGGGCGCTGGGCCGTGGTGCCCGAGGAGTGGAAGACTCTGGATCGGTCGTTCGGCTCCAGAGCGGTGAATTCCAATTCCTGAAAGGCTTGGGTCGGCACTGCAGGAATCTCGAGCCAGGACCGCACCCATCCGGGGCGACGACCGCGAGCGTCGCAAATGAGTCGGTAGGCAGGGACGGTCGCGTATTGAAGCTCGAAGAGACTCAGCGCCACGATTTCCCAGTCCGCGTGGTCGGGGGAGTGTTCGGACTCAGTGCACGTGTTCCCTCGTTCGAAGGAACGTTGAATCAACGTGCGGACTTGGTCCGCCAAGGATGAATGGCTTTGGGTCATGCGGTTTTGCAGGAACCCCGTTCCAATAGCCCGCAGGCCGTGATCAGGACTCCCTCCGGCTGGTTTTCCGCGACAGCCGTCCACAGGGTTTAGGCGAGTCCTGCAGTTCCTGTCCAGAATTACCCGGGATATTCCGTGTTTGCCGCAAACACCCGATCGCCCTGCGGTTTGTAGGCCAGTCCCAAGTGGGGGCAGAAAGGATGAGCCAACACCAACCGACGCCTCTTCGGCGAGACCTCCGGGCGGCTTTTGAAACGTTGCACATCCAATGAAGCTTCTTGGTTGGAGGCGGGGCGGGACGTGGGGTACTTTTCACCAACCCATGAAGGTGCTCATCCTTGCCGCTGGATATGCCACGCGGCTTTATCCTTTGACGTTGACCCAGCCCAAGCCGTTGTTGCCGGTCGCTGGCAAGCCCATGATCGACTATGTCATGGACAATCTCGCTCCCATCGGCGGCATCGATCAGGTTTACGTGGTGAGCAATGCCAAGTTCGCGGGCCACTTCTCTCAATGGTCTGAGTCCTATCGTGAAGCCGCTCAGCACCCCTTCCGCTTCTCGGTCGTCAACGATGGTTCCACCGATGATTCCAACAAACTCGGGGCCATCGGCGACCTGAATCTGGTGCTCGAGCAGGAGCAACTCGACGACGATTTGATCGTGGTGGCCGGTGACAACCTCTTCAACCAGAGCCTCCGGGGTTTTGGCGAGTATTGCCGTTCCCAATCCGGTCCGGTGCTGGGGGTTTATGACGTGGGGAGCCTGGATCAGGCCCGTAAATACGGCGTCGTGGATGTCGATGCCACGGGCAAAATCACCAGCTTTGTTGAAAAACCCGCCGAGCCCGCCAGCACGCTCATTGGCATTGCTCTCTATTACTACCCTCGCCAGTACCTGGCCTCCATCCGGCAATACTTGGCCGAAGGCAACAATCCGGATCAGCCCGGCCGGTTGATCCAGTGGTTGTATCCGCGCACTTCGGTGATGACCTGGAGTGTTCCGGGCATTTGGTACGACATCGGTTCCAAGGAGACCTTGGCCGAGGCCAATCGGATTTTCGCTCGACGTTGAATCGGCGAAGGATGCGCAAGTGCTGCTTTTCGATATTCCGCAAGAATCACCACCATCCGGAAGCTCAAAACGACATGAATCATCTCGCTGCTGCATTCCTGAATGTCGCTCAAGCCTGTCCCGAAAAGACGGCGTTGTACTGGGGGGATGCCCGCTACAGCTATGGTCACTATCGGGCTCAGGTCTTGGGAACGGCGGGGCTCCTGATCGGGAGGGGGATTCGACCCGGTGATCGCGTTGCCGTTTGGCTGAAGAATTGCCCGGAGTTTGTGGGCGCCTTGTTCGGGGCCCTCGCTGCCGATGCCGTGGTGGTGCCCATCAACAATTTCCTCAAGCCCGCCGAGGTGGCTTACATGCTGGAGGATGCTGGCATTCAGTGGGTCATTGCCGAGTCCAGCCATGCCGGGTTGCCGGAGTTGCTGGCGCTGAGGCCTTCACTCCAAGTGATCGACGCGGAACACCTGCCCATGGCGGCTGCAGAAATTCCGGCGCTTGGGCGCGGAGGGGACGATCTGGCCGTGCTCATTTACACCAGTGGGACGACGGGCCATCCGAAAGGGGCCATGCTCTCGCACCGCAACCTGTTGGAGAATGTCGCCTCGTGTCGAGTGTTCCTGGAATTGGCGGAAGAGGATCGATTGATCGTCCTGCTGCCCATGTTCCACAGCTTCATGCTGACCGTGGGGCTTCTGCTGCCGCTGCTCAGCGGGGCTTCGGTCGTGGCGGTGAAAGGGCTTCAGTCGCCCAAACACATGATCGCGGAGATTCTCCAGAATCAGGGGACGGTGTTGCCGGCCATGGCGGCGCTGTTTCGGGCGCTGTCGCAAATTCCCGCCGGCATCGATTTCACATCGCTGAGGTTGTGTGTCAGTGGAGCCGGTCCGCTACCCATGGAAATCCTCAATGGCTTCAATGCGCGTCATCCGAAGGTGCCGCTCATCGAGGGGTACGGCCTGAGCGAGGCCAGCCCGGTGGTGACCGTCAATCCGCCACAGAATCCCAAGCCGGGCACCATTGGCATTCCGATTCCGGGTGTTGAGGTTTCGGTGCAAGACGAGGAAGGGCAGCCTTTGGGCGAGGGAGTCGACGGCGAGATTTGTGTCCGAGGCGCCAACGTCATGCTCGGTTACTGGAATGCCCCAGAGAAGACGGCCGAAACTCTGCGCAACGGATGGTTGCTGACCGGCGATATCGGACACCGGCGTGCGGACGGCTGGTACGTCATCACTGATCGCAAGAAGGACATGCTCAAGCCCAACGGCATGAACGTGTACCCGCGGGAAATTGAAGAGGTCATTTACCGTTTTCCCGGCATCCGGGAGGCGGCCGTTGTCGGTGAACCCTGCGATCGACGGGGCGAACGGGCCGTGGCTTTCGTGTCCATGGATGAGGGCAAGCCGCTCGACGAGCACGCCCTCATTGCCTTCCTCAAGGACCACCTGGCCGACTACAAGGTGCCTCGGCGTGCCATTGTGTTGCCGGCCTTGCCCCGTAACGCCACCGGCAAGATTCTCAAGACCGCCTTGCGGGATACCTTGGTCCGCGGGCACTGAAATCGGGCCCGGTTTCAAGGGAGCTACTGGAAGGCGCTCACCCAAGGTGAAGCCCGAACAGTCGGTGGTGCTCCTGGATGAGATAGCGGTCGGTCATGCTGGCCACGTAATCGCAGACGGCTCGGTGCAATCCATCGGCCGGGATGCGTTTGCGGGCCGCCAGTCCCAGTTCCTTGGGATGGGCGATGTAAGTCTGGAACACCTCGCTGAGCATCCGGATGGCCCGGTTGTTGGGCTCGGCGACAACCGGGTGGTAGTAGAGGTTGCGGTAGAGGTACTTGCGCAGTTCGAGGTTCTCCAGACGGCGTTCGGGACTGTATTGGACGAGCGCCTTGCGGTGCGTGCGCACATCGTCGGCTGAGCGCACTCCGGCCTCGAGGATGTGCGCCTCGGTGGTGTGGACGACATCCGTCACCTGCTGGTCGATGATTTGCCGGATGGTGTAGTAGCGACGACTTTCCGCAGGCAGTTCGCCGAATTGGCGTTTCACGGCCCGGGCAGCCTTGGCCCAGACCCGGACTTCCTTGAGCAACTTCTTCTCGTCGAGGAGTTCGCTGTCGAGGCCGTCGTCCAAATCATGGCTGTAGTAGGCGACTTCGTCTGCCAAGTTGGCGATCTGCGCCTCCAGCGAGGTTTGGTGATGTTGACGCCGTCGGGTGCCCTCAACCGATTCAAACGCGACCCCATGCTTGGCCAGTCCTTCGCGGACTTCCCAACTCAAATTCAGGCCCGGAAACCGTGGGTATTTTCGCTCCAATTCCTCGACGACCCGGAGGCTCTGTCGGTTGTGCTCGAAGCCGCCATGGTCCTTCATGAGCCGGTCGAGCATGGACTCGCCTTTGTGGCCGATGGGGGAGTGTCCGAGGTCGTGGGCCAGCGCGATGGTCTCGGCCAGATCCTCGTTGAGGCGCAGGGCCCGGGCGATGTTCCGGCTGATGGCCGCTACTTCCATGGTGTGGGTCAGCCGGGTGCGCAGGTGATCGCCTGAACCATTCAGGAAGACTTGGGTTTTGTACTCGAGGCGACGGAACGCCCGACTGTGAATCACCCGGTCGCGGTCGCGTTGGAATTCCGTGCGCCAAGTGGGCGGATTCTCCGGGTGGACCCGGCCGCGGCTTTCGGCACTTTTCTGCGCGTAAGGAGCCAGGAATTGGAGTTCCCGGGCCTGAAGCTCTGAATGGGTGACCGGCATGTTTCGAGTCTTTCCCAAGAGCGCAGATCAGGCGAGTGCAACTCCGTGTGGCAACACGTCGCCCTCGAGGTGGGGTTCGCTGGGCAACACCCGCAGTGGTTCATAGAACGTATTTCGCTGGACCGGTTCCCGGCCGGCTTCGCGGATGGCACGCACCAGATCCCTCTCGGCGGTCATTTGCGGCGATTTCGCTCCGGCCATGTGGAAGATGTGCTCTTCGAGAATCGTTCCATGCAGGTCGTCGGCGCCATGGCTCAAGGCGACCTGGGCCATTTTCAACCCCATGCCCACCCAGTAGGCGGTGATGTGGTCGATGTTGTCCAGATACAGGCGGGACACGGCGATGGTCCGCAGTTGGTCATAGCCGCTGGGCGCATGCTGGACGGGCATGCGGTTGTTTTCGGGCTGATAGGGCAGGGGGATGAAGCCCGTGAACCCGCGGCTTTGGTCCTGCTGTCGGCGGAGTTGGTCCAGATGATCGACACGATCTTCGAGCGACTCGACATGCCCGTAGAGCATGGTGCAGGTGCTGCGACCGCCGAGTCCGTGCCAAGTGCCATGGACGTCCAAGTACTCGGCACCGCTTTCCTTGCCGGTGGCGATGCGGCTTCGGACTTCTTTGCGGAAAATCTCGGCGCCGCCGCCCGTCAGGGATTCCAAGCCCGCTGCCTTCAGCTCCTGAAGGGTGTCGCGCACACTCATCTTGGCCAACCACGCGAGGTGGAGGATTTCGACCGCGGTGAAGCACTTGAGTTGCAGGCGCGGATCCACCGCCTTCAAGGCCCGCAGGAATCCGGTGTAGTAAGAGAAGGGAAGGGACGGATGCAGTCCGCCGACAATGTGGAGTTCAGTGATGCCCAGGGCCAGCGCCTCACGGGCCTTGGAGACCATCTGATCTTCGGTGAGTTGAAACCCGTCATTGTCGCGCTTCTTGCGACTGAAGGCACAGAACTGACAGCTCAGGATGCAGTAGTTGGAATAATTGATGTACCGGTTGAGGATGAAGGAAGCCTTGCGTCCATTGCGCCGCTGGTTGGCAAAGTCGGCCAGTGAAGCCAGTGCGTTGAGGTCCCGCGTCTGGAACAAGCGCAAACCCTCCTCGGGCGTCAGTCGCTCCCCGGAGATCACCTTGGCCCGAATGTCCTGAAGCCCATCCGGGCGGTTGAACAAATCCACAGGCGTAGGAAACAGCAAACCCGGCCCGACGCAACTCGTGCGTGCACGGGACCCTTTGTGAGAGGATGGGGGTTCCCAGGTTCGCGGTCTGTGGGCATGGTCTTCGCATGCGCACCCTTTGTCTGATGGCCTCGATGGCCTTGTTGGCCGGTAGCACGCTCGGTAAGACCCCGTCGCGATTGGCTTCGTCCTTAGTGTTCCATGCTCCCTTTGACCAGTCTCCCGACGCGGTGGTGGGAGCGGGTGATCGGCGCTTCCAGACGGGCCCAAAATGGGATGCCCCGCGGATGACGGACCCGGGATTGCCCACGAATGGGGCCATTTGGATCGATCCGCGCGCGGGGCGTCATGGGGGCGCCCTGCGATTCGAAGGACGGATAGCACAGGTGGTGGGTTTCCGCGTGCCGGGCAACTTCCCCTGGAAGCCAACGGCTTGGTCCGCCACGGTGAGCTTCTGGCTTCGTAGCACCCCGGAAATCGACATCCCCAAGGAATATGCCGATGTCATCCAGATCACCTCGAAGGCATGGGATGACGCCTCGCTCTTCGTGGAGTTCACGCCCGAAGACAAGCCCAAGCATTTGCGTCTGGGCGCTTATGCCGACAAGAAGATCTGGAATCCCGAGGGGCGGGACTGGGGCAAGATGGAGCTCTCGGAGAAGCCGCTCGTGGTTTCATTCAAGCCGCCATTCCGTCGAGAGGAATGGCATCAGCTGACCTTCACCTGCGAGAACTTCAACACGGGCAAGCCGGATGGAAGGGTGGCCTTGTACATCGATGGTCAACCGGTGGGCAGCCTCTCGGATCGACAGCACACCTACTCCTGGAATCTGGATGAGGCGGTGATGATGCTGGGATTGGGTTACCGGGGTTGGATGGATGATTTGGCGGTATTCGACCGCGCACTCAGTGCCCAGGAAGTTCAAACCTTGAACCGATTGCCGGGCGGTGTCGGCGATCTTCACCGCTCACGTTGAGGTGACCCAGTCTCGATGATCCATGCCTTCGGGGGCTTGTCGTGACAGGGCTTGTCGTGACCCTTTCCATTTGCCCTTGTGACTTCTATACTCCCGACCGTGCATCGCTTATTTTCCTGGCTCTCTTTGTTTCTCCTGACCATGGCCGTTCAGGCCCAGGTGGATGTGAAACTGGAGTTTGCGCAGGACAAGTTCCTCACGGGGGAGACGTCTGAGGTCACCCTCCGCATCGCCAATTTCACAGGCGGGCCGTTGCGTTTGGGCGAACGAGCGGATTGGCTGCGATTCAGTGTCGAGAATGTCAACGGCTCGGTGGTCCAGCGGAGGACCGAGTTGGAGGAAACCGGTGCCTTTACCCTGAAGGCCGGAGCCCGTGCCACCCTGCGCTTCGACTTGGCTCCGCTGTTTCAGTTGGACCAGATTGGGCGATACCACGTTTCGGCCACTGTGGTCACCGGTCCGGGTGAGACCCATGTGGTGACCGCCCCGGTGGAGTTTGAAATCATGAACGGAGTGGTGCTTTGGGAGCGTGAATTCGGTGTCAGTGGCGTGGATGGGCAACGCAAACGCTACGCCATCGTTCAGGCCAATTATCTCAAACGCGCTCGTATCTTCGCCGTCATCACCAACCCGGAATCCACGGTGACTTACAAGGTGGTTCCGCTGGGAACGGTGGTCTCCTTCAATCCGCCCTCCATGGCCATGGATGCGCAGAATCGGTTGCATGTGCTCCACCAGTACGGGGCTGACGACTTCCTGCACCACCGAATCCACTCGGACGGCACGGTGGCGGTCCGGCATACCTATGTGTCCCGAACGGGGCGTCCGATGCTGGGCGTCGATGGTACCGGCGATGTGGCCGTTGTGCGGGCCTCTCGGCGTCAGGGCAATCAAGACATCACACCGCCGGAAGACGCGGCTCTGTCGGGGACCAATGGCGTTTCCAATGCGTCGTCCAAGACGAACTCCTTGATGGCCCCGATTTTGCCGCCGACAGGTGCGCCCAAGGCCCGCTGAGGCGTGGATTTAGGGTTCTACTCCGACCACGGGGTCAGGCGCCCCTGTTCGACCTTCCAGCGAATCAACTCGCAGCCGAGGGACTGGGACCAATTCTCTTCGGTGCAAGTCATGAACACTTGCCCTCCAGCCCGGAAGGATTGTTGGAGCAATGGGATGAACGCTGAGCGGCGGCGGGCATCGAGTTCACCCATGACATCGTCGATCAACAGGAGTGGCGGAGTCCCATACACGGCCGCCAGGTGTTCTGCCTGAGCCAGTTTCAAGGCAATGGCTAGGGTGCGTTTCTGGCCTTCGCTCGTGTAGGGGGCCGCGGCGCGGTCATTCACCAGTAGGGTCATGTCATCGCGATGGGGTCCCACGACGGTGGTCTTCAGGGTCCGTTCACGGGCCCGCGATTGGGCCAGGGCCACTGCAAAATCGCCCGTGACACTCGGATGGTAGTGAAGGGCCAATTCATCGCGTTCGTTGGCGATCCGACGGAAGGCGGATTGAACCCGAGGGCTGAGCGCCGGGACAAAATCTCGCCGGGCTGAAATGAGGGCTTCACCGGCTTGTACGAGTTCCTGGGTGAACCCATCCAGCTCGATGAGATCGACCAAGGGTTGTTTGAGGAGCGCGTTGCGAGACCGCAGCGCCTTGGCATACCGCATGAGCAACGGCAGATAACCCGGAATGGTCTGGGCGAGGAGCAGGTCCAGGAAGCGTCGCCGCCCTTGGGCCGGGCCTTTGACCAGAGCCAGGTCTTCCGAGCAGAAAACCACCGCGCGCAAGACCCCGAAGTAATCGGCCAACCGGCGGATGGGTCGCTCATTGAGGGAGAGTTTGCGTTCCTTCGCCGACCAGTAGGCCTTGATTTCGCTGACCCCTTGTCCATCCACCGTGCCGCCCACGAAGTAGCCCTTCGCCCCCTGCCGGATCATTTGAGCCCCGCCGCAGCCCCGGAATGACCGTAGGGTGGCGATGAGGTAGATGGCCTCGAGGATATTCGTCTTGCCTTGGGCGTTGTCGCCGAGAATCACATGGCAGCCCGGTCCGAACTCGGCGTCCAACCGGACGTAATTCCGGAAGTCGCGCAGTTTCAGTCGGGCCAGGTGCATCGGGGCGTTAGTGTGGGAGAGGGCAGGGCGGAGTGTCCAAGCTGGAACGTATCCGTGGCATCCGACGGAAATCAGGCCAGGGCGCGAAGCATTTCCTGACGAACGGCCGTTTGCACCGCCTGCTGGAGTGCCTGGGCACGGACGGGCAGGGGCCAGTCCGAGGGGGCTTCGAGGGTGTAACCCCGGGGACAGCCATTCTGGAGCAGCCAAAAGGATTCAGGCCAGTCGGGTCGTTGGCTCGGGTCAAGAACCGGACGGATCAGACCCGTGGCGGTGGCTTGTTTCCCATCAATCCAAAGTGAGGCGTCGATGGGACAGACAGTGCTCACGCTTTGCAGGATCGAATCGGCCAGCGATGGCAAGTTTCCCGGATTCAATTCGTAGAGGTAGAACCCATGTGATTCCCAATCCTCATGCAGGCAAATGGAAACATCCCACGGAGGTAGCGCGGACAGCCATTCCAGATGAAGGCGGACTTCCGTGGAACGAGGATTGCGGTAGTCGCGATTCAAGTCATGCCCCGCGGAATTCTCTCGAGTGCCCAATTCGCAGCCTTGCGGATTGAGGCAGGGACAAATCCCCAGATTGAGCTCTGCAGGCCAGAGGTTGTCACGCAAGAGGTTGCGCAGTGCCACCAACCCGGCGGGTTCATCGCCATGGATTCCCGTGGAGACGTACACCCGTGGGCCCGATCGGCCCAGGCGCGACAAGAAGATCAGTTCGTGGCGGCCCAGAGGAACCGCGTGTTCGCTGAATTCATGGCGCTGAGCCAGTGAGCGAATTTCTTGCAACACGCTCGCCGTATCGATCCGTTCGCCGCAATAGCCGTCCCGGTTGATTCCCAGGCGAGGAGGATGGGCGGCAAGTTTTTGGGGCGTGATTCCCGACACAGACCGAAGCTTGATGCCATTGGGATCCGATCGCTAGTTTGCTCCTCACGATTTCCCAGAATTCGTCAGCCGTCAGATTCTCAATGGGCGGATGGCTTGGGGTGATCGTGACGCTTCCCGTGCCATCACGACTCGAACTCAACGGAATCCAAAAAACTTTCGGTGCGACTCAGGCGCTGCGGGAGGTGAGCTTGTCGTTGGGGCCGGGCGAGGCTCAGGCGCTGATCGGGGAGAATGGGGCCGGCAAGAGCACCTTGTTGAAGATTTTGAGTGGGGTTCATCCGGCCGATGCGGGATCCATGAGGCTCGATGGGGAAGAATACCGTCCCCGGGATCCCATCGCGGCCCAACGTGCGGGTGTGGCGATGATTCACCAGGAACTCAATCTCGCGCCCCACCTGACAGTGGCCGAGAACATCACCCTCGGTGAGGAACCTTCCCGGTGGGGTTGGGTGGATCGTTCCCGTCAGCGTCAGTTGGCCACTGAAGCCTTGCGGCATTTGGGAGCCGAGGGGATTCCGCTGGATGCGATTTCCGGGGAGTTGCCCATTGCCCAGCAGCAACTCGTCGAGATCGCCCGCGCACTGCGGTCCAAGCCACGGGTCCTGGTCTTGGATGAGCCTACTTCGAGTCTGACCCGTGCCGATACCGAGCACTTGTTCGCGGTGCTGGATCGCCTGCGATCCGAAGGGGTGAGTTTGCTGTACGTGTCCCACTTCCTCGAGGAATCCCGGCGGGTGTGCTCGCGCTTCACCGTCTTGCGCGACGGGGCCAGCGTGGCTTCCGGAAACCTCCCCGAGATCTCCAATCCGGAACTCATCCGCATCATGGTGGGCCGGGAGGTGCAGGACTTGTATCCCCGGAGCGCCCGCTCGATGGGGGAGAACGTGTTCCGCGTTCAAGCCCTCCAAGGCATCGAGAAGCCTACCGATGTCACCTTCAGCCTAAGGCGGGGCGAGGTGCTGGGGCTGTTCGGTCTGGTGGGGGCGGGTCGATCCGAAACACTGCGTGCCGCCTTTGGGTTGGATGCTATCCGATCGGGGACGGTTCATCTGGGAAACGTGGATATTTCCACCCGATCTCCGCGGCAACGTTGGGAAAGTGGACTGGGTTTTCTCAGTGAGAATCGGAAGGAAGACGGGCTCATGCTGGCGCGAAGCATCGCGGAAAATCTCTTCATCACGCGACCGGGTGATCTTGTGCGCTGGGGTTTCTGGCACCCTCCCTCGGAGCATCGCGAAGCTCAGGCCTGGATGACGCCCTTGGATATTCGTGCTCATAGCCATTCGCAGTCGGTGCATGAGCTTTCAGGAGGCAATCAGCAGAAAGTCGCGTTTGGACGCCTGATGTACCACGACTCTCAGGTGTTGTTGCTGGATGAGCCTACCCGCGGCATCGACGTCGGCAGCAAGGTGCACATTTACCGACAAATCGATCAGGCTGCCTCCGGGGGCAAGGCGGTGTTGATGGCCAGTTCCTATCTGCCGGAGCTCCTGGGGATTTGTGACACCATTGGGGTTTTCCATCGCGGCCGTTTGGTGGCCCTCCGACCGACCGATGAATGGACGGAAACGTCGCTGTTGGCGGCGGCGGTCGAAGGCGGTGAGCCGGAGTCGTCAGCCGAAGTGTCGGAACGTTGAATCGGTTCCCTGCGTCTGGATCTTGTCCTTGTCCTTTTGTCAGGACATGGTCAGGCCATTCAATGAGTCAATCGCATGCCCCGGTCCGTTCGTTCAAGGCCGATGCCCTGGACGTTCATGTCTTTGCCAGCCAACCCGATCTGGCCTCCTACGTGGCGCTGGAGGTCCGCAATTATCTGGCGGACACCATCGCCCGCAACGGTTCGGCCGCCGCCATCTTGGCCACCGGCAATTCCCAGATCCAATTCCTGAAGAACCTTGTGGCCCTCGGCGGCATCGACTGGTCGAAGGTGACGTTGTTCCACATGGACGAATACCTGGGCATTTCTGCCGATCACCCGGCCAGCTTCCGGTACTACATGAAGGAACGGGTCGAATCGTTGGTGAAGCCCAAGGCCTTCCATTACATCCACGGCGATTGCGATTTGCCTCATGTGGAATGCGCCCGGTACACCGCGTTGCTTCAGTCGCAAGCCATTGATTTGTGCTGCTTGGGAGTCGGTGAAAATGGCCATCTGGCCTTCAACGACCCGCACGTGGCCCGTCTGGATGACTCCGAGTGGGTCAAGGCGGTCCGACTCGATGACGCCTGCAAGATGCAGCAGGTCAAGGAGGGGCATTTCTCTTCGCTCGAAACCGTGCCGCCTTACGCTCTCACGCTGACGTTGCCGGCCCTGATGACCGCCCGGAAAGTGGTTTGTGTCGCTCCAGAAAAGCGCAAGGCGGTGCCCGTGAAGAACATGCTCCAGGGACCGGTCAACTCGCTGTGCCCGGCTTCCATCCTGCGACGCAACCCGGCGGCCGTGCTGCTGATCGATACCGACTCGGCTTCGCTGCTCTAAGCCATGCGCATCCTGGCCCTCGATCCTGGCAGTGTCCGTGTGGGCGTCGCCATCAGCGACGAATTGCGGATGATCGCCCGCCCCGTGGAGTTCATTCCGGCCGAGCCCTTCATGGCGCTGGTGGATCGGGTCAAGGAACTCATCCGAGACCAGCAGGTGGAACTCATCGTGGTGGGCATGCCCCGCAACATGGACGGCACCTACGGGGAAGCTGCTACCAAGGCTCGTGAGTTTGTGGCGGCGCTCAAGGACGTGATCGTGGTGCCTATACGTACCTGGGACGAGCGCCTGACCACCGTGTCCGCGTCCAAGGCCTTGCGGAGCGGTGGCACCAAGGCCGCCAACCAGCGCGGCAAGATCGACGCGGCCGCGGCCGCTGTCTTGCTGCAGGGATATCTCGACAGCCTCTCGCCGTGATCGGGGATCGCATCGATCCAGAGGAGGTCCCGATGCCCACGGCCCAGGCCGCCCCGCTGAAACGCACTCGGGAGCGCCCCGACTCCGCTGCGCCGGGATTTCAGCGGGTGCGACTGACCGTGGCCTACGACGGCTCCGCCTACCTCGGATGGCAGGTGCAAGTCGAGGGTGCGAGCGTCCAGGGGTGTCTCGAGACGGCGCTGGGCAAGCTTTTCGCCAGTGCACCCCGGGTCGTCAGCTCCAGTCGCACCGACACCGGCGTTCATGCCCGTGGGATGTCGGTGCATTTCGATGTGCCCCAGGCGGAATGGCGGATGAGCGGCGATAAGCTCATTCTCGCGGCCAATGCCCACTTGCCGGAAGACATCCGGGTGACGGCGGCCGCGCAAACCAAGCCGGATTTCCACGCCCGATTCGATGCGATCGGAAAGCAGTACCGGTACACCGTCTGGAATGATGCGGCGCACGATCCGCTGGGGCTGCGGCAGCAGTGGCACGTGCCCAAGCCGATTGATTTGGGGGCCATGCGGGCCGCGGCGGCCACCCTGGTCGGACGTCATGATTTCTTGGCATTCAGTGCGTCTCCCGGATACGAGCGGCTTCACACGATGCGCAACGTGACCCGGTGCGATGTGCTCAGTTCGGGCGCTCGGATCACGGTGGTCATCGAGGCCGATGGTTTCTTGTACAAAATGTGTCGGGGCATCGTGGGAACGCTGGTTCAAGCGGGACACGGGCGCTTTCGTCCTGAAGAAATCATTCCGATGCTGGCCACCCGAGACCGCAAACTGGCCGGTATGACGGCTCCGGCCCTGGGGTTGGTTTTGTGGAAGGTGTTCTACCGCAAGCCGGGGATGCCGCGCAGGCCGCATCCGGCGGACGTGGAGTGACTGGCGGCAAACCTCAGACCTCGGCGCGGTCTGATCGCCCATCCGGTGGCGTGAAACCGTGGGGCCCTTGAATCCGCCTTGCCAGTCGATCATTCCGCGACTAACTCGTCAGCGCCGATGATCCGACGCCTGATGCCACGCCTGCTCCTTCAGTTGGGGATGTTCCTCTGTTCCGCCACCCTGGTCTGGAGCTTGTGGTCTCTCTCTCTGGCTGCCGAGACCTCGAATACCACCGCGACCGCCAAGAGCCCGGATCTGGCCTCCAAGGCCAGTGCCCTGACCCGCCGGGTGATTGATGAGCAGTTCATTCAGAGCCACCAAACGGAACTCTCCTTCTGGATCAATGGCCTCCCGGGAATGGAGGAGCGTTTCTTGGGAATCCCTCGCTGGCAGTATGCCGCATCGCTGGTTTATCTCATTTTGGCGTTCTACCTATCCCGGGCGCTGGATTGGTTCATCCAGAACCGATTGAAGCATTGGGCCTCCAAGACGGCCACGGAATGGGATGATATCTTGGTGAAGTTGGCCGATGGCCCGGTGAAGGCCATCACCTTGGTGTTCCTCATCCACATCGGTTTGGAGCTCTACGATTGGCCCAATTGGTTGGAGATCAACCTTTCCCGGTTGTCCCTCATCGTGGGAGCCATTGCCCTGACCTTCATTGCCCTTCGGGTCATCGATTTGGCCATGGCGGCCTGGCGTCAACAGCCGAAGCATGGCGGGGATGTGGCCTTCAACGATCAGTTCCTGCTGCTCATCAGCAAGTTGCTCAAGGCGGTGCTGATCCTCATCACGTCGTTGACGTTGTTGGGGAATCTCGGTGTCGACATCACTGCCATCCTCGGTTCGGTGTCGGTGCTGGGATTGGCCTTCGGTTTGGCTGCACAGGATTCAGTGGCCAATTTGTTCGGCGCCGTAGCAGTGTTCGTGGACAAGCCCTTCAAGGTGGGCGACCGCATCAAGGTGGGTTCTGATGTCGATGGGGTGGTGGAGGCAATGGGCCTGAGAGCCACGCAGGTCCGCAATGCGGATGGCTTCCTGATCACCCTCCCGAACAAGTCGGTGGGCAACAACACGGTCATCAATGTCACGGCCCGGCCTTCCATTCGCACCGTGCTGAACTATGGCCTGACCTATGACACTCCGGCTCACCGCATTGATTTCGCGGCGGGATTGCTGCGGTCGATCTTCACCGCACATTCATTGACCGGGGAATGCCATGTCACCTTCAACCGCTTCGATGCCTCCGCCTTGAACATCGAGGTGAATCACCAGTGCCTGACCCGCGATTGGCCCACGTATCTGGCCACGCTGCATGGGTTGAATCTGAAGGTGAAGGAGCGCTTTGACGCCGAGAAACTGGAGTTCGCGTTCCCGACCCAAACCGTGTTCCTGAAGAAGGACTCCCCGGGGTCTGCGATTCCGTCGGCGTGAGTTTATGGCCTGAGCTGATGGTCTCAGTTCGCAGTGGTACGGATCACTTCTGGGTGGGGCGCTTTCGGTATTTTTCGTAAAGGCGCGTGTGGCGCGATGACAAATCGATCTCGCGGCCCCGGATCCACATCCGGGTGACCTTGGCCTTGAGATCGAGAACATCTCCGTCAGCGACGAACAGGCTGGCTTCCTTGCCGGCTTCGATGGATCCGAGGCGGTCGGAGACTCCGAGCATGCGCGCGGCGTTCAGTGTCAACCCTCTGACAGCATCCTCGTAGGGGAGACCAAAGGCGCGTGCCTGGGCGGCGGCATACGGAATGTTGCGGATATTGCTGGCACCAAATTGATCGGTGCCTTCGCTGAAGGCCAACAGCACTCCGGCTTGGGTCAAAGCGGCGGCAGCGGAGTAGTGGACATCGTAGGGATCGGTGTCTCGGACAGGTTGGGTGAAGACATGTTCGTAGGCGACCGGGATGCGGTGTTCGGCCAGGTAGGCGGCTTCGCGCCAGGCGTCGCGGCCGCCGGCGATGATCGCCTTGAATCCGCGGCGCACACACCACTCGGCTGCAGACCGGATGCCCCGGGCTTCGTTGACGTGGATCCACAAGGGGCGCTCCTTGCGGATGGCTGGCAGCATGGCCTCCCAGGCTGGCACGGTCTTGAAGCCTTCCTTGGCGACTTTCCTGGCTTCGGAATAGGCGGCGGCCTCGGTGAAGAAAGAATCGATTTCCCGCAGCTTGCGGTCCCGGTCCCGGATCTGGTCTTCGAGGGACGGACCGGCTTCCTTGCCCGGGGGGCGCGGGCTGGTATCGAGGCCGAACCCCGGCCAACGGAGGTGGAGGGCGACTGTCTTTTCGATGGCGAGATCCTCGATGGTCCAGCCGTCGAGTTGGATGAGGCCGCTGTAGCCGGAGACGGTCCCTCCGCCGGGGATGACATGAGCGTGGGTGTAGCCGTTGGCGCGGGCCACGGGGATGAGTTCACTGTCCGGATTGACGGCGATCCAGGCGCTGACATCAGCGGAATACTCGCCGACTTCGGTGGTGTCGCGGGTGGCTCGAAGGGCGTCGATTTCCAGCAGTCCCAACACGGTGGTGGGAGCGATCAATCCGGGGAATACCCGCTGGCCTTTCAATTCCACGACGGTGTCGGCCAGGTCGGTGAGGCCGGCCCCGACTTTTTCGATGCGACCGTCGCGGACCAACACGGACGCATTGGTCAGGATCGGACCCGAGGCAGTGAAGATCCAGCCGTCCTTCAAGAGGAGGCTGGCCGCTTGGGTGGTCATGAGGGAGGCGACCAATCCCAGGGAGAAAATCAGGCTATTCATGCGAGTCGGAAGTCGTGGGCGTGGGGAATTCGGGGGAAGTGGGGATGGTGCTTGGTCCGGACGGCCTGGGCGGTGGAGCCGAGGTAGATGCGGCAGGCGTTCCGGGTGAAGAACTTGGATCGGGCGGTGGACCCATGACTGGAGAAATAGTCGTCCACGATGCCGAAGACAGTGGCCAATGGGGCGAAGCGTTCGCTGACAGGCCAATTGCTGCCGAAGACCATGCGGTCTTCTCCGAAGGCGTCGGCGATGGGATCGAGGATGAACCGGTAGGCATCGACTTCGCGGGGGGCGGTGCCGTCGGAACGCCCGGTGCCTTCCACCAATCCGGAGACTTTCATGATGAGGTTGGGATGCCGGCGAGCGGCGCGCACTGCGAATATCCAGGCCTCGGGCAGCGGTTGACGGACGGGTACGTTGCAACAGTGGTCCACGATGATGCGCAGGCTGGGGAACGCTTGTGCGATGCGGATGGCCTCGGGGAATTGTTCGGCTCCAATGAGCAGGTCCACGCTGAGATCTCGTTCGGCCAAGAGGGCGATGTCCCGCTTCCAGTCTGGGTCGTCGAGGGGTAGGCCGCCATTCCATCCCCCGGTCCGGATGCCGCGGAACCGACGATGGGCCGAGAAGCGGAGGAGTTGGTCCCGAAAACCGGGTTGGCCGGGCTTCAAGTGACCCACCAGACCGATGAGGAAGGGCTCTTGTGCGGCCAGATCGAGGATCCACTGGTTGTCTTCTTCCCAAGGGCTGGCTTCGACGACGACGGTGGAGGTGATGCCCAAGGGTTCGGCCAGTGCGCGGAAGTCTCTGGGGAGGACTCGGCGGTACAGCACGGTATCGTCTTTGGGGGGCCATGGGACGCCTTGTGGCCGGGTGGGGTCGTAGAAGTGGGTGTGTGTGTCGATGATGCCCTGGGATGTGTTACCGCGAATACATCCTGTCGGAAGGACCGCGGCGAGGGCGGAGGCTCCGGCGCTGGAGCGAATGAAATCCCGTCGGGTCATCATGCGCTAACGCTGCCCCAAGGCCTCTCGGGTGGAAACTCCAGAAGTGAAGCGGGGTCAGTCCCGCAGATTTACACAAAAGGGGGCACTCTTTACTATAAACGTGTCCCTGAAAGGGCTCCGCGGGAACGGTCCTGCGCTCGCAGGAAGGCTCGGGGAAGGACGGGCTTTCGCGCTGTGCGCGAGGGGGTAGGGTGATCGCCTTCAATGCTCGCTCCGGCTCGATCCCGCTGCTACCTCGCCGCGGGGTCAGTCCCGCACATTTACACAAAAGGCCTAGGGGTCAGTCCCGCATATTTACACAAAAGGGGACACTCTTTACTACAAACGCGTTCCTGAAACGGCTCCGCGGGAACGGTCCTGCGCTCGCAGGAAGGCTCGGGGAAGGACGAGCTTTCGCGCTGTGCGCGAGGGAGTAGAGAGATCGCCTTCAATGCTTGCTCCGACTCGATCCCACTGCTGCCTGGGTGGTGGATGCGGGTGGAAAAGAGGTTTCGGATGAGATGCCGCCGCACGTCACTCGGGGCAGCGTTTCGTGGACTTGATGTCTGGGTTTGGCTAGTATGGTCTACTCATGGAACGCACGTTGATTCTCTGTAAGCCGGATTGCATGCAAAAGAACCTCGCCGGCGAGGTGATTGGTCGTTTTCAGAAGGCGGGGCTCCGTATTCAGGCGGCCAAGGTCCTTCGTTTGACCGATGCATTGCTGGCGGAGCACTACTCCCACCTGACTGACAAGCCGTTCTTCCCCGAGATTGTCACGTTCATGAAGTCCGCTCCGGTTCTGGCGCTGATTCTGACAGGCGACAATGCGGTGGTCACGGTACGCGATCTTCTCGGGCCGACCGACAGTCGCAAGGCGGCCAAGGGAACTATCCGCGGTGACCTCGGTGAGACCAATATGCACAACATCGCTCATGCTTCCGACTCGGTGGAGAATGCTGAGATCGAGGTGAAGCGGTTCTTCCGCGCTGACGAGATTCCGGCCTGACGGCTTGAAGCTGCGATTGGTTTTATTCAGTCAGGGACGCAGTTCGCTGCGTCCTTTGTTTTTTGGGTGGGCAGGTGTGGATTGACTCGCTGAGGGTCGGTCATAGGTTGGTCGCCTTGATGAACGGACCTGGTTCGAAATCCTCCCGCTCGGCGACTCCGACCCCTGCGGTCGTGGAGACTGTGCCATGCATCCGCCTGCGGGGGGTGCGGCAGAACAACCTAAAAGGGTTCGATCTCGATTTGCCCTTGGGGCAGTGGATCGTCATCACTGGATTGAGCGGGTCGGGCAAGAGCTCGCTGGCCTTCGACACGCTGTATGCGGAGGGGCAACGGCGCTACATCGAGACGTTTTCGCCCTACGCCCGTCAGTTCTTCGACCGGATGGACAAGCCGGCGGTGGACCGGATCGAGAACATCCCACCGGCCATCGCCATCGAGCAGTGCAATTCGGTCCGCTCGACTCGCAGCACGGTGGGCACCATGACGGAAATTTGTGACCACATGAAGGTGGTCTGGCCTCATCTGGCCCGTCCTCATTGCCTGCAGTGCGGGCAGGCCGTCCAAGCCGAACCGCCGGATCGGGTTTGGGAAACCGTCCTGCAGCGGATTCAGATGGGAGAAGGTTCGATCGATGCCCTGGTGACCTTCGAGTTGCCGCTATCGGAGAAAATGGGGCTGACCGAGCAGTTTCAATTGATGACCCAGCAGGGGTTTCAACGCCTTTTGATCGAGGGTCGGGTGGTGCGACTCGAGGAGGCTCAAAGCCTGCTGAAGCCCGGTGCGGGAACGGTGCAAATCATCGCCGATCGGTTGCGACTGGAGACTGGGCAGCGAAACCGGTTCCGCGAGGCTTGCGAAACAGCCTATCGCTACGGTCAGGGGCATTTGTCGGTTTGGGATTTCAATGGGACGACCGCGGTTTCACCGCAGGCATTCTCTCAGCAACTCCATTGTGCGCGTTGCAATCGGGACGTGCCTGAGGCCAAGCCGGCTCTGTTTTCCTTCAACCATCCGCTGGGAGCCTGCCCGGCATGCAAGGGATTCGGGCGCATCATTTCCATCGATCCCACACTGGCGATTCCGGACACGTCCAAGTCGATCGAAGGCGGGGTGGTCAAGCCGTGGCAAACCGGCATGGGTTCGGAATGCCAGCAGGACATGATGCGCAAGGTCCGCAGCGCCGGGGTGCCGACCCGTGTGCCGTTCCGCGAATTGTCCGAAGACCATCAGCGTTGGGTCATGGACGGTGAATCCGACTACGATGCGAAGGATCCCGAGAAGTCGTGGCCCAACAAATGGTACGGCGTGAAGGGGTACTTCCGGTGGTTGGAGAGCAAGGCCTACAAAATGCATGTGCGGGTACTGCTGTCTCGGTACCGCAGTTATCAGACGTGCACCGAGTGTCAGGGCCGTCGACTGCGTCCCGAAGCATTGGCTTTCCGATGGAGTCCCCCGGGTCGGTCCCAGGCGTTGGATCTGGCGGGTTTCTATGGTTTGCCGGTTCGGGAGGCTCTGGGATTGCTGGAAACCGCCGCGGGAATCCTCAACTTGCCATCGAAAGATCCGGTTGGGCTGGTGCTCGGCGAAGTGCGTGCCCGGCTGGCCTATCTCGAGTCGGTGGGGTTGGGCTACCTCACGCTGGATCGGACAACGCGAACACTCAGCGGTGGAGAGACAGCGCGGGTCAACTTGACGACCTGCCTCGGGACGCGCTTGGTCAACACTCTTTACGTGCTGGATGAACCGAGTGTCGGATTGCATCCACGCGACAGCCAGCGGTTGATCCGCGTCCTACAGACGCTTCGGGATGCCGGCAACACCGTGGTCGTGGTGGAACATGAGCCGGAGGTGATGCGCGCCGCCGATCTCATCGTGGATATTGGTCCGGGGCAGGGTGCACTGGGTGGGCAGGTGATTTTTCAGGGGTCGCCTCGGGCGTTGAAGTCGGCTGCGGGCTCGCTGACCGGCGATTATCTGGCTGGGCGTCGGAGCGTTGGGGAGCCGCGCCAGAGGCCTGTTCCGCTGCCCCACATCGGGAGCGTCACGGTCGGATCTCGGGCCGCGGTGTCGGTTGCGACGAAGTCTAACGCGCCGGTGCTTCGCGAGGCTCTGCCGGCCCACCGATACCCGGCTACCATTCCAACGCTGGTGTTGCGGCATGCGACCGCGCATTGCCTGCGGGATCTCACCGTGACGCTGCCTCTGGGTCGATTGGTGGGAATTAGCGGAGTGAGCGGCTCCGGCAAGACCACGATGATTCGCGAGATTTTGTTGCCACTGTTGGAGGCCCGCTTGAATTCCGCAGATCCGACCGCGGCACTCGAGGAGGAAGTCGACAGTGAATCCATCGGGGAGGCCCAGGCGGCCTTGCAATCGGCCGAGTTGGAAGGGGCTGAACATTTGGGAGCTGTGGTGCTGGTGGATCAGTCGCTGCTGGGGCGCACACCGAGGTCCAATCCGGCGGTGTACATCGGTGCGTTTGACGACATTCGTGATTTTTATGCGGCCAGTCCGGAGGCTCTGGCCCATGAGCTTCCGGCGGGTTGCTTCAGTTTCAATTCCAAGCGTGGCCAATGCGAAACATGTCGAGGCGCCGGCTTTGAGAAAATTGAAATGCAGTTCCTGAGTGATGTGCTCATCCGTTGCGGGGCCTGCGGTGGTCGCCGCTATCAGGCACGGGTGGCGGCGGTGAAGGTGGCGCCTGCAGAGGTTTCCGGGCTTTCAGCACTTTCGATCTCGGACATTCTGGATGCGACGGTGGAGGAGGCGGTGCGATTCCTCGGCGTCTTCCCGGATTCGAAGCCCGCGCGCCGCGCGTTGGCCAAGCTGGCGCTGCTGACCGAGGTGGGGCTGGGTTACCTCCGGTTGGGCCAGCCCCTCAACACCTTGTCGGGCGGTGAGAGCCAGCGGCTCAAGCTCGTCAGTCACTTGGCAGCCACTCCAGCGGCGGCCGTGGTGGAGGTGCCAAAGCCAGTTCGCCGTGGCCAGTCGGGCCCAGGGGCGGCAACGGTGAGCGGATTCAAGCCGACCTTGTTCCTGTTCGATGAGCCCACCACTGGCCTGCATTTGGAGGATGTCCGAATTTTGCTGACCGTGTTCCAACGCTTGGTCGATCAGGGGCATTCGGTGGTGCTCATCGAGCATCATATCGAACTCCTGCGCTGCGTGGATTGGTTGATCGACCTCGGTCCCGAATCCGGAGATCAGGGGGGGCAAATCGTGGCGGCGGGCTCACCTGATCATGTGTCGAGGGTTCCCGAAAGCCGGACTGCGCCGTTCTTGCGAGGGGAGGGCGGATCGGCCTTGTCAGGGAGAGAAGTCGGGAGTCGTGAACCCGAGTTGATGCCAGGTCGGACGGTTTGAATCGGGAAACGTCTTTCTTCAGAGCCCGTTTTCGGCGAGGTTCAGCCCGATGGATTCGAAAAAGCTGGCCCTCGCCTGCCGGGCGTTGGCAGACAACAAGAAGGCGGAAAATCTGGTCGTGTTGGACGTGCGAGAGTTGTCCACGGTGACCGACTTCTTCGTGATTGCCACCGGCAGCAGTGAGCCGCACCTGCGCGCTATCGAGACTGAAATCCTCGACGGGCTGCGCAAAGAACACGATCTGAAGCCGGTGCATACCGAGGGTTCTGCCCAGTCCAATTGGATCGTGGCGGATTTCTTTGACGTGATTGTGCACATCATGAAGGCCGACGTGCGGGCTCATTATGACATCGAAGGTCTCTGGGCCGATGCGGCACAAGTCAAACCTCCGGCTCCACGCAAACGCACGGTGAAGAAAGAGTAGTTCCGCCCGTTTGGGCCTATCCCCATGAACCCCACCGACTCCCCCATCCACGCCTGGAAGCCGATGGCGGTGCGGTCGGCGATGTGTCTCATCCTGGGAACGGTGGGTTGGTTGGTGGCGGGGCGATGGCCCTCGGTGTCCACGGCCGTCTTCATGTTCGCCTTCCTTTCCGGCGGATGGGATTTGGCTCGGGAGGTTTGGATAGACCTCCGACTCTTGCGCTTTGATACGCACTTCCTGATGTTTCTGGTGGTGCCCGGTTCGGTGGCCGTGGGTGCCTTGGGAGAAGCGGCCTTGTTGTTGTTCCTCTTCTCCGCGTCGTCGGCGATGGAGAGTTTTGCAGCCGGCCGAACCCGACGGGAAATCGATGCGCTCCTCAGGCGCGCTCCCAAGACGGCACGCCTCTTGGTGGGCGACTCAGAACGTGTGGTCGCGGTGGAGACCCTTCAACCGGGTGACGTGATCCGGGTGACGGCCGGTGAATTGGCTCCGGTGGATTTGGTGGTGCTGCGCGGCGAGAGCGCTTGTGACGAGTCCTCGCTGACCGGGGAGTCGGACGCGGTTCCCAAGATGGCCGGTGATTCGGTGATGGGTGGAACCTTGAATCTCTGGGGAGTTCTGGATGGGCGCGTTCTGCGGTCCGTGGGTGACAGTGCGTTGCACCGCATCCTGAACCTCATTCTGGAAGCCCGGCACCTGAAGGCCCCATCACAGCGGTTTACCGACCGCTTTGGGACTGCTTACACGGTGTTTGTGCTGGGGGCATGTGTTGCAAATTTTCTGTACCAATGGCGGGTGATTGGACTGCCTCCGTTCTTTGGGACAGATCAGCAATTCAGCGCCTTTTACCGGGCCATGACGCTCTTGGTGGTCTTGTCGCCGTGCGCCCTCGTCCTGTCGGTGCCTTCGGCCATTCTTTCGGCCATCGCCTCGGGGGCGCGCCGGGGCGTTTTGTTTCGGGGCGGTGCCGCCATTGAGAACCTCGCCGGGGTGCAGGTCGTGGCCTTCGACAAGACGGGAACACTCACCGAGGGGCGATTGACGTTGGAGCGGATGGACGTGCTCGCGGGTTCCGAGACCGATGCGGCCGCGGCGGCCGCCGCGTTGGCCCGGGTATCCAATCACCCAGTTTCACGGTCCATCGCCCGCTGGGCAGAGGGCCGGGGGATGGTTGCTGAACCGGTGGACAATTCCCAGACCGTGGCCGGCAAGGGGCTTTCGGGGAATTGGCGCGGCCGACCGATGTTCTTGGGGAATCGGGAGTTCATGGCGCAGTCATCGGAGGTGCCTTCCATGGCATTGCCGCCGCCGGTGGAGAAGGCTTCGGAAACGTGGATTGGGGGTCCAGGCTTGCTGGCACGATTGGTTCTCAAGGATGCCTTGCGGACGAATTCGAAAGCCGTGGTCGGGCAACTCCGAGCGGCCGGACTTCGTACGGTGATGCTGACCGGGGATCGGCTGGCACCCGCGAACGAAATGGGAGCAGCATCGGGTGTCGATGAGGTGCGTGCGGCGCTCAAACCCGAAGACAAGGTCGCCGCCATTCGCGAATTCCAACAGCAGGGCCAGAGCGTGGCGATGATCGGGGACGGGGTGAACGATGCGCCGTGTCTGGTGGCTGCCGAAGTGGGTATCGCCATGGGGGCTCGCGGTTCGGATGCCGCGATTGAGCAAGCAGAGGTGGTGCTGGCCAATGACCGTCTGGAGAATTTCCTGTTTGCTCGTGAGTTGAGCGTTCAGTCGAGGCGCGTCATTCGCCAGAACATCGCCCTGTCCTTGGGCACGATTCTGGTGATGGCGGTGATTTCACTGACGATGTCCCGTTTCCCGCTGTCCGTCGGTGTGGCGGTTCATGAGGGCAGCACCGTGTTGGTTGTTCTCAACAGCTTGCGACTGCTCCGGGTGCGCAAAGGTATTGCCTGAAGTCGGATGCAACCAGCGAGGCAGGGGCCTGTAATGAGAGTGTGGTGCAGAGTGGGCGCGTCGGTTCAGGTCATCCGATAGCGAGGATGTTTGCGCAAAAGTTAAGGTGTTAGAAAATGAAAGAGTGGCCCCTTTTGTGTAAATGTGCGGGACCGACCCCGGGGGTTAGCGGAGGGTGGCGAGGTATTCGATGAGGTCGCGGAGTTCGCGGGGGGTGAGGGCGGTGGCCAAGCCTTCGGGCATGGCGCTGGGGCCTCGGTCGCGGCGGGCGATGTCTGCGATGGGAATGGTTCGCAGGCTGGGAGTGCCTTCTTCGGAGAGGGTTTCGATGGATAAACGATTTGCGGTCTCGGATTTGACGGTGCCGCTGACCAGGGCTCCGTCCTTCAAGGTCAATGCGACCGTCTCGAATGACGGTGCGATTTTTTGATTGGGCCAGACGATGCTTTCGAGCAGGTACTCGCGATTCTGTCGCCGGCCGATCCCGTCGAGTTTCGGCCCGACCGTGCCGCCTTCATTGCCCACTTGATGACAACGGAGGCACTGGATCGTCGGGTGTTCCCGGAACAGTTGGCGACCGCGCTGGGCGTCTCCGCCGACAAGGCAGACACGGAAGGTGGCCAAAGTGTCGTTGGTTCCTGTCTCAGTCGTTCGGGTGGGCAGCGCGTTGGAGAGCGAGGTCTTGGCCACTGCCTCCCGCAGGTCGAGTTCGAGTTCGGGTGCGAGGGTGCCCGATTTCCAGCGTTCGATGGCCTGAATCAGGGCAGGTAAGGCAGCCTCGTGGTCCAATGTTCCCAGCACGTTGAGGGCGATTTGCGCGGTCTTCAGCGAATCACCCGAGGCGGCCCTTTGGACGAGATTCGAGAGCAAGATCGCCGAATCGGTTCCCGCGGCGAGTCGGCCGAGGTAGGGCAGCGCCGCCGATTGAAGTTGGGGTTCTTGGAGGGCGATGCGGAGGGCTTCGTCGGTTTGACCCGCGCGCAATTCGGACAAGGCCTCCACGATGGCTCGGCGCACGTTCACCGGTGTGGCGCTCTGGGAGAAGACCTCGAAGAGCGGGGTGCTGGCTTCGCGGGTCCGGAGCTTCACGGCGGTCGCCACCAAGGCCAATTGAACTCCCGTGGATGAGGGGCCGCCACCGAGTCGCAGCCCGTATTCGTCGGGAGTTTGCGGGT
>Ga0255127_1000067_pt1 | contig 56872 bp, 53 predicted proteins | sample Law_Miss_RepB_8d_FD_188555 | JGI IMG/M metagenome (GOLD analysis project Ga0255127, IMG submission 188555) | Freshwater microbial communities from St. Lawrence River, New York, United States - Law_Miss_RepB_8d | ecosystem: Environmental > Aquatic > Freshwater > River | place: USA: New York...
CGTGTTCAGTGGTTACTGGCGCATGCCCGAAAAAACCGCCGAAGAGTTCACCACCGATGGCTTCTTCAAGACCGGCGACGTGGGCAAGATCGACGAGCGCGGTTACGTGACCATCGTCGGGCGCAGCAAAGACCTCATCATCTCGGGTGGCTACAACGTGTACCCGGCCGAGATCGAGGCCGAGCTCAACCAGATGCACGGTGTGGCCGAAAGCGCGGTGGTGGGCGTGCCTCACCCCGACTTCGGCGAGGTGGGGGTGGCCGTGGTCATTGCCCGCCCGGGCTTCGAGCCCGACCCGGTCTCGCTGATCAATGGCCTCAAAGGGCGGCTGGCCAACTACAAGATTCCCAAGCGCTGCCTGGTGGTGCCCGAGTTGCCTCGCAACACCATGGGCAAGGTGCAAAAGAACCTGCTGCGCGAGCAGCACAAGCACCTGTTCAGCGCCTGAGTGCCCAACAAAAAAGCGCCGGTCGGTGCCGGCGCTTTTGCCGTCGGGTGGGGTCGGGCGCGATCAGCGCAGGACCAGCACCGGGATGTGCGAGTGGGTCAGCACCTGCTGGGTTTCGCTGCCCAGCAGCAGGCGCTTGATGCCACGGCGGCCGTGCGAGGCCATCACGATCAGGTCGCACTTGTTGCGCTTGGCCGCCGAGATGATGGCATCGGACACTGTGTCCGACTTCACCGTGATGGGCTTGACCTTCACTTCCAGCTTCTGGCCCGCGTCTTTCACCGCGTTCACGGCCTTCATGGCCTCTTCTTGCCACTGCTTCTCGATGCGTGCCACCTCGGCTGCTGCGAGCGCCACGCCGCCCTCGAAGTAGGTTTGCGGGTAACGCGGCACCACTTTGAGCGCCACGACGTCCGCGCCAGTCACATCGGCCAAGCCCAATGCGTGGCTGATGGCTTGCTGGGACAGCTTGGAGCCATCGGTGGCCACCAGAATGCGCTTGTACATGGTCTTCTCCTCTCAGGCGGGTTGTTGCTGTACGGTGCAGGGTAGCAAAGTTGACCGGCTTGTGGTTGACTTAAGTCAAGCAGGTGACTCACCTAATGGATTACCCTCAACCCATGTCTTCGGCCGCGCCCGTGAGCCCGGCGGCGCCCCTGGCCGCTGAAGCTTCTTCATCCCCCTCTGTTGCCCCGCCCTGGCTGGGCGAGCACCGCGGCCCCCTCACGGTCACCGATGACTTCGCCGTGCTCGACGATCCGATCGAGCAGCAGGCCTTCACCGAGCGCGTGTCCACCCCCGAGGGCGAGGTGGCCGAGTCGGTGCTGCTGGTGCAGGGCATGTACTGCGCAGCCTGTGCCGACACGGTGGAGGGCGCTTTGCAGCATGCACCGGGCGTGCTCTCGGCTCGCGTGCACGCTGCCACCCGGCGCTTGGTCTTGCGCTGGGACCCGGCGCGCATCCAAGTCTCTGTGCTGGCCCGCGCCGTGGGCGACACGGGCTATCGCCTCTTGCCACTGCAACAGGCCCTGTCCATCAGCGAGCGCCTGAAAGAAACCCGGCAGGCGCTGTGGCGCCTGTTCGTGGCCGGCTTCTGCATGATGCAGGTCATGATGTACGCGTGGCCGGCTTACGTCACCCAACCAGGCGAAATCCCGGCCGACATTGACCAGTTGTTGCGCTGGGCCAGTTGGGTCATCAGCTTGCCGGTCGTGTTTTTTGCCAGCGGCCCCTTCTTCCGCAGTGCCTGGAACGACCTCAGGCGTGGTCGTGTGGGCATGGACACGCCGGTGTCCATCGGCATTCTCGTCACCTTCTTGGCCAGCTCGGCCGCCACGTTTGATCCCACTGGGCCGTGGGGCGGCGAGGTCTGGTTTGACTCGCTCACCATGTTCGTGTTCTTCCTGCTGGGCGGGCGCTACCTGGAATTCAAGGCGCGCGACCGCACCGCCGGCGCCCTGGACACCCTGATGAACCGCCTGCCCGAGGTATCGGAGCGCCTGAAGGCCGACGGCGGTTGGGAGGCTGTGTCGTCGCGGCGGCTGCAGGTGGGTGACGTGGTCCGGGTGCAAGCCGGGCAAGCCTTCCCTGGCGATGCCCATCTCCTGTCGCCCCGCGCCACCGTCGATGAGGCTTTGCTCACGGGCGAGTCTCACCCCGTGACCCGCCAGCAGGGCGAGCCGGTGGTGGCCGGCAGCTTCAACCTGGCGGGGCAGGTGCAGGTGCGCATCACCGGCCTGGGCAGCGACACGCGCTTTGGCCAGATCGTGCGCCTGATGGAGCAGGCCTCCACCGAGAAGCCCCGGCTGGCCGTGCTGGCCGACCGCATTGCCGCCCCCTTTCTGGTGCTGGTGCTGGTGGCGGCCGCCGCCGCCGGCTTTGCCTGGTGGCAGGTGGACCCCTCTCGCGCGCTGGCCGTGGCGGTGGCGGTGCTGATCGTCACTTGCCCCTGTGCCCTGTCGCTGGCCACGCCCGCGGCCATGTTGAGTTCGGCCGGCGCGTTGGCGCGCCGCGGCATCCTGGTGCGTCGCTTGCAAGCCTTCGAGACCTTGGCGGGCATCAATGCGGTGGTGTTCGACAAGACCGGCACGCTGACCCAAGACCGCCTGCGCCTGCAAACCGTGCGCACTCGTCCGGGCGTCACGCAAGAGCAGGCGGTGGCCGTGGCCGGCCTGTTGGCGCGCGGGTCGCTGCACCCGGTGTCTCGCGCCATTGCGCAAGCGGCCGAGTCATTGCCGTTAACCACCTGGCCGGGCGAAATCGAAGAGGTGGCAGGGCAGGGTGTGCAGTTGCGCCAAGGCGAGGTGGTGGTGTTGCGCCTGGGGTCGGCACCGTTCGCGGGCCTGGCGCCTCAGCAGGCCTTGTCTGCGCTGCCCCAGGCCCACTTGGCTGACGAGCAGGGCTGGATGGCCACCTTCGAGATGGAAGAGGGCCTGCGCGATGACGCGGTGCAGGCCGTGGCCGAATTGCGGGCTTTGGGCATTCGCACCTGGCTGTTGTCGGGCGACCGGCGTGAGGCTGCTGAGCGCGTGGCTGGGCTGGTGGGCGTCGATGGCACCATGGCCGAGGCGTCGCCCGAGCGCAAGCTGGAAGAGCTGATGGCACTGCAGTCACAAGGCTGGCGCGTGGCCATGGTGGGCGACGGTCTGAACGACGGCCCGGTGCTGGCGCGGGCCGATGTGTCCTTTGCGCTGGGGCACGGCGCGCCGCTGGCTCAGGCGCAGTCCGATTTCGTGATCCAGGGTGGGCAGGTCATGGACGTGGTGGCCAGCCTGCGCCTGGCCCGCGACACCATGCGCGTGGTGCGACAGAACCTGATCTGGGCGGCCCTCTACAACGCGGTGTCCGTGCCGTTGGCGCTGGTGGGCTGGATGCCCCCCTGGCTGGCCGGGCTGGGCATGGCCTTGAGTTCTTTGCTGGTCATCGTCAACGCCCTGCGCCTGGCATCCCGTGTGCCTGGCGCGCCAACGACTGTCTCGGGCACCTGAGACGGCTAGAAGCCATATTTCATCGGTATATTCGAATGGACATTCTTTATCTGCTCATCCCGCTGTCGGTGCTGCTGGTGTTCGGCATCATCGGCGTGTTCTGGTGGGCACTGCAGGCGGGGCAGTTCGACAACATCGAACGCGAAGGCGAGCGCATTCTCAAGAGCGATTGACGTAGGTCAACCCAGGGGTCCAGTCCCCCCGAGACACTTATCGACAGTGATTTAAGAAGAGGAGTTCCGTATGTCCGTAACAAGCGCGGCCGATCAGCAATCGGTCTACAACGACAAGGTCGTGAGGCAGTTTGCCGTCATGACCGTTGTCTGGGGGGTGGTCGGTATGCTGGTGGGCGTCATCATCGCCGCCCAGCTCACCTGGCCCGAGCTCAACCTGGGCATTGAATGGCTGACCTACGGCCGCCTGCGCCCCCTGCACACCAACGCGGTGATTTTCGCCTTCGGTGGTTGCGGTCTGTTCGCTGCCAGCTACTACGTGGTGCAGCGAACCAGCCAGACGCGTCTGTTTGGTGGGCCGCTGGCCAGCTTCACTTTCTGGGCCTGGCAGTTGGTGATCGTGCTGGCCGCCGTTTCCCTGCCCTTGGGCCTGACCCAAGGCAAGGAATACGCCGAGCTGGAGTGGCCGATTGACCTGTTGATTGCCGTGACCTGGGTGGCCTATGCCATCGTGTTCTTCGGCACCATCGGCACCCGCAAGGTGCGCCACATCTACGTGGCGAACTGGTTCTTCGGTGCCTTCATCCTGGCCGTGGCCCTGCTGCACATCGTCAACAGCGCCGCCGTGCCGGTTGACCTGTTCAAGTCTTACTCGGCTTACGCGGGTGTTCAGGACGCCATGGTGCAGTGGTGGTACGGCCACAACGCCGTGGGCTTCTTCCTCACCGCTGGCTTCCTGGGCATGATGTATTACTTCATCCCCAAGCAGGCCGAGCGCCCCGTGTACTCGTATCGCCTGTCGATCGTGCACTTCTGGGCCCTGATCTTCACCTACATGTGGGCGGGCCCCCACCACCTGCACTACACCGCGCTGCCCGACTGGACCCAATCGGTGGGCATGGTGTTCTCGCTCATCCTGCTGGCCCCGAGCTGGGGCGGCATGATCAACGGCATCATGACCCTGTCGGGTGCCTGGCACAAACTGCGTGACGACCCCATCCTGCGCTTCCTGATCGTGTCCCTGTCGTTCTACGGCATGTCCACCTTCGAAGGCCCGATGATGTCCATCAAGACCGTCAACGCCCTGAGCCACTACACCGACTGGACCGTGGGCCACGTGCACTCTGGTGCCCTGGGCTGGGTGGGTCTGGTCACCATGGGTTCCATGTACTACCTGATCCCGCGCCTGTTCGGCCAGAAGAAGATGTACTCGGTGCCCGCCATTGAGCTGCACTTCTGGGTGGCCACCATCGGCATCGTGCTGTACATCGCCGCCATGTGGATTGCCGGCGTGATGCAGGGCCTCATGTGGCGCTCGGTCAACCCCGATGGCAGCCTGACTTACACCTTCGTCGAATCGGTGAAGGCCACCTTCCCCTTCTACGTCATCCGTCTGCTGGGTGGTCTGCTCTACCTGGGCGGCATGGTGCTGATGCTGTGGAACGTGATCATGACCGCCCGCAGCGGCAAGGTGGAGGCGGTGCGCATTCCCGCCGTCAACCCCGCACACGCTTGATCACCGCCTGAGGACAACAACATGGCCAACGCACAAAAACCCCAGGGTTTCACCCACGAACGGATCGAGACCAACAACTTCCTCATGATCGTGCTCATCGTTCTGGTGATTGCGGTCGGTGGTCTCGTCGAGATCGTTCCGCTCTTCTTCCAGAAGTCCACCACCCAGCCGGTGGAGGGCCTCAAGCCTTACACCGCGCTGCAACTGGCCGGTCGCGACGTCTACGTGCGCGAAGGTTGCTACAACTGCCACTCGCAGATGATTCGCCCCTTCCAGGCCGAGACCCTGCGCTATGGCCACTACTCGGTGGCGGGCGAGTTTGTGTACGACCGCCCGTTCCAGTGGGGCAGCAAGCGCACCGGTCCTGATCTGGCCCGCGTGGGCGGCCGCTACAGCGACGAGTGGCACCGTGTGCACCTGATCAACCCGCGTGATCTGGTGCCTGAGTCCAACATGCCGGCTTACCCCTGGCTGGAAAAGCGCACCGTCAAGGCCGAAGGCCTGCCCCGCCGCATGGAAGTGCTGCGCACCCTGGGCGCGCCGTACAGCGATGACGAAATCAAGGCCTCGGTGGACGAGGTCAAGGGCAAGACCGAACTGGACGCCCTGGTGGCCTACCTGCAGGTGCTGGGCACCGCCATCAAGTAATCGGAGGCTGACATGGACATCAATGATCTGCGCAGCATCGTCACCGTGGTGAGCCTGCTCACCTTCCTGGGCATCGTCGGCTGGGCTTGGTCGCGCCGCAACCAGGCCAACTTCCAGGAAGCCGCCCAACTGCCGTTCCAGGACGAATAACCCGCGGACCGACAACGAGAAACATCATGAGCGACTTCACCAACGACTTCTGGTCCCTCTACGTGGCTGGCCTCACGCTGGTCAGCATCATTGCCTGTGTGATCCTGCTTTGGATCAGCGGCACCACCAAGGTCAACGCCTCGGCCGACAACACCACCGGCCACGTGTGGGACGGCGACCTCAAGGAAATGAACAACCCGCTGCCCAAGTGGTGGGTGTATCTGTTCGTCATCACCGTGGTCTTCGCGCTGGCCTACGGCGCGCTGTACCCCATGTTCGGCAAGTACCAGGGTGCCCTGGGCTGGTCGTCGCAAGGGCAGCACCAGGCCGAAGTGAAGAAGGTGCAGGAGGCCATTGCGCCGCTGTACGCCCGCTTCACCAGCATGACGCCCGAGCAACTGGCCGGTGAGGCGCAAGCCCTGGCCATCGGCGAGCGCCTGTTCATGAACAACTGCGCCCAGTGCCACGGCTCTGACGCCCGCGGCGCCCGCAGCTTCCCCAACCTCACCGACGGTGACTGGCTCTATGGTGGCGACCCCGCAGCCATCAAGACCACCATCACCCAGGGCCGCAATGGCGTGATGCCACCGATGGCCGCCGCCGTAGGTGGCCCGGAAGACGTTCGCAACGTGGCCCACTACGTGCTGAGCCTCTCGGGCAGCCCGCACGACTCGGTGCGCGCTGTTCAAGGCAAGAGCAAGTTCGGCGCCTGCGCTGCGTGCCACGGCATGGACGGCAAGGGCAACCAGACCATGGGTGCCCCGAACCTTACCGACAACACCTGGCTGCACGGCTGGGGCGAAGAGGCGGTGGTTCGCGCCGTGACCAATGGCTTCAACAACCACATGCCGGCCCAGTCGACCAAGCTCAACGCCGATCAAATTCATGTGCTGACCGCCTACGTCTGGAGCCTCTCCAACAAGCCGGCCGCGGCCAAGTAAGCCTTCGTCTATCTCTGAGGTTCCTGTGAGTGCTTCCACACCCGAAGGCCAACGGCCTTCGGCCCCCAAGACCGTCATTCCCATCCAACCCGTGCCTGCCGGCGGTGGAGGTGGGGATGACGAGGTGATGATCTCTCTGTACGCCTCGCGGCAGAAGATCTATCCCCGCTCGGTGTCGGGCCTGTTGTCCAAGTGGCGCTGGGCCCTGGTGTGGATCACCCAGATCGTTTTCTACGGTCTGCCCTGGTTGCAGTGGAACGCGCGGCAGGCGGTGCTGTTTGATCTGGAAGCCCGCCGCTTCTACATCTTCAACCTCGTCCTCTACCCGCAGGACTTCATCTACCTCACGGGCCTGCTCGTCATCTCGGCGCTGGCCCTTTTTCTGTTCACGGCGGTGGCCGGGCGCCTGTGGTGCGGCTACGCCTGCCCGCAGACGGTCTACACCGAGATCTTCCTCTGGCTGGAAAAGCTGGTGGAGGGCGACCGCTCTGCTCGCCAGCGCCTCGACAAAGCGCCCATGAGCGCCCAGAAGTTGGGCAAGAAGGCGCTGAAGCACGGCTTGTGGATCGCGGTGGCGATCTGGACCGGCTTCACCTTCGTGGGCTACTTCACGCCCATCCGCGAGCTGGGCGCCCTCACGCTGGCCGCTTCGCTTGGCCCCTGGCAGACCTTCTGGGTGCTGTTCTACGGCTTCGCCACCTACGGTAATGCCGGCTTCCTGCGCGAGCAGGTCTGCAAGTACATGTGTCCTTACGCGCGCTTCCAAAGCGCGATGTTCGACAAGGACACCATGATCGTCACCTATGACGAGAAGCGCGGCGAGCCGCGTGGTGCCCGCAGCAAGAAGGCCGATCCGGCGGCGCTGGGCCTGGGTTCCTGCGTGGATTGCACGCTGTGCGTTCAGGTGTGCCCAACCGGCATCGACATCCGCAACGGCCTGCAGTACGAGTGCATCGGTTGTGGCGCCTGCATTGATGTGTGCGACGACGTGATGGACAAGGTGGGCTACCCGCGTGGGCTCATCAAGTACTCCACCCAGAACGGCGTGGCGCAGGGCTGGACCAGGGCCCAGATGCTCAAGCGGGCTTTCCGCCCTCGTGTGCTGGTCTACACCGCGATCCTGGGCCTCATCACGCTGGCCGTGTTCGTGAGCCTGTTCCTGCGCACGCCGCTGAAGGTGGACGTGATCCGCGATCGCGGCGCTCTGGCGCGCATGGTCGAGCAGGGTCGCATCGAGAACGTCTATCGCCTGCAAGTGATGAACGCCACCGAGTCCACCCAGCGTTACACCGTGACGGTATCGGGCATTCCCGGCATCACGCTCGACCCGAGTGCCGACATCGAGGTCTTGCCCACCGAAGTGCGCGCTGCGGCAGTGCGGGTGCAGATTCCCCCCAACGGCGCCGAGCCCGGTTCGCATCCCATCACCTTCGAGGTGAAGTCCTCTTCCGACGACTCTGTGCGAGTGGTGGAAAAATCTGTTTTCCTTGTGCCGCGCTGAGCGGCGAATTGGAGTCCCATGAACAACCCCACGGTATCCATTCCCTCCGCGCCCACCCCCTGGTGGCGTGTCAAGGCCATGTGGCTGGTGGTCGGCGGTCCTGTGGCGGTGGTCATCGCCAGCATGGTCACCATCACGCTGGCCATCAAGAACCCTGACCCCGTGCTCGACAAGCGGGCGCCCAATCAGGCCCTCAAGCCCGCCGAGGACATCGGCGATGCCGCCCGGGCCGAGGCGCTAATCAAGCTCCAGCCCGCCCAGCAGGCCCGCAACCACGCGGCTTCGCCTGTGGTGCCGCAGACCAAGCCCTGAGTTCCCACAAAAAAACACCGGAGACAACCCATGCTCGCTCACCGCTGGATGTGGATCGCCTGGCCTGCTTTTCTGGTGGCCGGCGTGCTGGAAATGATCGTGTTTGCCTTGGTCGATCCCAGTGACCTGCACTGGTTTGGCCAACCCCTCGGCCTGTCTCGCCAGGCGGTGTACACCCTGGCCTTCTTCGTGTTCTGGGGCGTGACCATGGCCTCCAGTGCACTCACCACCTTGCTGGCCCTCTCACCGTTCGAGGTGAATCGCTGCCCTGTGCCGGTAGACGAGCGTCCCGGTGACTGCGCCCGCCACTGCTGAGCCTGTGCGTGCTCAGCCGCAGTTCTGGGGGTTGACGATCGCCCGCAGGCCGTCGGTGTTCTTGATGTGAACGTAGCGCTGCTTCACGTCGATGATGCCGTCGTCCACGAACTTGGAAAAAGTGCGGCTCACGGTCTCCAGCTTCATGCCCAGGTAGCTGCCGATTTCTTCGCGCGTCATGCGAAGAATCACCTCAGACTTGGAGAAGCCGCGCGCGTGCAGGCGCTGCACCAGGTTCAGCAGGAACGCCGCCAGGCGCTCCTCGGCCCGCATGCTGCCCAGCAGCAGCATCACGCTGTGGTCGCGCACGATCTCGCGGCTCATGATCTTGTGCACGTGGTGCTGCAGGGTGGTGAACTCGCGCGACAGCTCTTCCACCTTGTCGAAGGGCATCACGCACACCTCGGCGTCCTCCAGTGCAATGGCGTCACACGAGTGCCGGTCGCTCACGATGCCATCAAGCCCAATGATCTCGCCCGTCATCTGAAAGCCCGTGACCTGATCGCGCCCGTCTGCCGTGGTCACGCAGGTCTTGAAGAAGCCTGAGCGCACGGCGTAAAGAGAGGTGAACGGGTCGCCCACATTGAAGAGAGACGTGCCGCGCTTGATGCGCTTGCGGGTGGACACCACCCGGTCGAGCTTGGTCATTTCTTCAGGGTTCAGGCCCATCGGCAGGCACAACTCGCGCAAGTTGCAGCTTGAACAGGCGACCTTGATGCTCTGAGCGTCCATAAGCGTATCGTGATGTTTCCCAACCCTGAAGCATACCCTGCATGGCAGGGTCAGGGGCTCTTGGCCGTTCTGGGCGGTACCGTGCGGCCCTTGATCCTGGTCAAGGGCGAACGGGCAAGACTGCGGCACAGTCGCACCATTCTTGGAGCAGCCTGTGAGCCACTCAATTCCCGATGATTTGTTGCGCCGGTTTGACATCCCCGGCCCGCGCTACACCTCTTACCCCACCGCGGATCGCTTCGTCGAAGCCTTCGGTGAGGCCGACTACATCCAGGCACTGGAGCAGCGCCGCGCTGGCTCGATGGCACTGCCTTTGTCCTTGTACGTGCACGTGCCTTTTTGCGAGTCGGTGTGTTACTACTGCGCGTGCAACAAGGTCATCACCAAGCACCATGAGCGCGCGGCCGAGTACCTGCGCTATCTCTCTCGCGAGATGGAACTGCAGGTCAACCATTTCGGCGTGGGGCACCAAGTCTCGCAACTGCACCTGGGGGGCGGCACGCCCACCTTCCTCTCGGACACCGAGCTCGAAGACCTGATGGCCATGATCCGCCGACACTTCAGGTTGGTGCCGGGCGGCGAATACTCGATCGAGGTCGATCCCCGCACCGTCACCGAAGAGCGGTTGCAGGTGTTGCACCGTCTGGGTTTCAACCGCCTGAGCTTTGGCGTGCAAGACTTCGACCCCGCTGTGCAAAAAGCCGTGCACCGCATCCAGCCGGCCGAGCAGGTGTTCGACCTGGTGGCCGCGGCGCGTCGCATCGGCTTTGAGTCGGTCAACGTTGACTTGATCTACGGCCTGCCGCTGCAGACACCCGAGTCTTTCGCACGCACGTTGGCGCAGTTGGAGCAACTCCGTCCAGACCGGGTAGCGCTCTACGCCTATGCCCACCTGCCCAGCCGCTTCAAGCCGCAGCGGCGCATTGTGCCGGCCGAGTTGCCCAGTCCTGGCGACAAGCTGGCCATGCTCTCGGCGTCCCTCGACGCTCTGGGCGAGGCCGGCTATGTCTATGTGGGCATGGACCACTTTGCACTGCCCAACGACTCCCTCGCCGTGGCCAAGCGCCAGGGGCGCCTGCACCGCAACTTCCAGGGCTACAGCACCCAACCCGATTGCGACCTGATCGCTTTGGGCGTGTCCGCCATCGGGCGCATTGGCGCCACCTACAGCCAGAACGCCAAAACCCTGGACGAGTACTACGACATGCTAGACCAGGGGCGCCTGCCCATCGTGCGGGGCCTGGCTCTCTCGCGCGATGACCTGCTGCGTCGCGCGGTCATCATGTCCTTGATGTGCCAGGGTGAGCTGCTGTACGAGTCCATTGAGTTGGGTCACCTCATCGAGTGCAAGTCCTACTTCGCCCGAGAAATCGAGGCCCTGGAAGACTTCCAGGCGGCTGGCCTGGTGACACTGGACGACAGCGGCGTGCACGTGACAGACCGAGGCTGGTACCTGGTTCGCGCCATCGCCATGGTGTTTGATAAGTACCTGCAGCACGACCAGGACCGCGCGCGCTTCTCCAAGATCATCTGAGGCGATGAGGCGGCCCCTGGTGGGCTACAGTGCGCAACATGCAAACCTCGATGGCTTTGACGGCCCTGTTCATGGGCGTGGTGGGTGGCCCCCATTGCGTGGCCATGTGCGGTGCCGCCTGCGCGGGCATTGCCCAGGCAGCCGGCACTCGCGGCACCCGGGCACTGGTGTCCTTCCAGGCCAGCCGCCTCGTGGGCTACTCGGCCTTTGGTGCCTTCTCCGCTGGCTCGGTGCAAGGCCTGGCCTGGCTGGGCACCAACACGGCGGTGCTGCGCCCGGTCTGGACCATGTTTCATGTGGCGGCCTTGCTGCTGGGCGCCGTGCTGCTGTGGCGCGCCCGACAACCGGCCTGGATCGATGGCCTGGCGCAATCGGTGTGGCGAAAGGCCAAGCCAGTGTTGGCGGCCCTCGGGCCCCGCGCCCCATTTTTGTTGGGCGTTGGCTGGGCTTTGATGCCCTGTGGGCTGCTGTATTCCGCCTTGCTGATGGCCTCCCTCACCGCGAACGCACTTGAGGGCGCTGCGGTGATGGCCCTGTTTTCACTGGGCACGTCCATCAGCCTCACCGCCGCTCCTTGGCTGCTGTTGCGGCTAAAGGAGTGGCGCTCCGGCGCTTGGGGCATTCGCCTGGCTGGCCTCGCTTTGCTGCTCACCTCCGGCTGGGCCCTGTGGATGGGCCTGACGCAGCCCACTGGCCTATGGTGTCTCTGAAGTCTTGGATGCGGGGTCTGCGGTGGCCAGCACCAGGCCGCCCAAGGCCAGCGCAAACGCCAGCCACTGTGTGACCGATACGGTCTCGCCCAGCACCCCCACGCCCACGCCCGCTGCGGTGATGGGCAGCATGATGGTGAACACGCCAGCCCGCGAGGCAGGAACCGATTTCAATCCCTGCATCCAGAGCCAGACCGTCCACATGCTGGCCGCCAGCGCATAAAAGACCAACAGCGTCCAGAGACCGGGCGTCACCTCGGCAAATTCAAACCGCCAGGCCATCCACAGACCGAATGGGGTCATGAGCACCAAGCCCCAGGCGTTGATGATGGCCGAGATGCGTCGAGGGCTGAGGCCCTCGGTCAGGCGCTTGCCGATGACCACGTAACTGGCCTCGCAAACCACTGCGGCAAACACGAGGGCATTACCCAGGAGAGAAGAAGTGCTCGCCGGGCCTGCCGTCTTCTGCAGCGAAAACAGCCCGATACCCGCCGCGGCCAGGGCAATGCCCAGGGCGGTGCGCCGCTCGATCCGCTCGTCAAGAAAGGCCCAGCTCAAGAGCGCCACCACCGCAGGCAGCGACGCCATGATCACGCCGGCCGCCACGGCGGTGGTCATGCTCACCCCGAACAGCATGCACACCGAGAACAGAAAGTTGCCGAGGAATGACTCCAGGAACAGCAGGCGGCGCACGCGTGGCGTGGTGGGTGCTTCACTGGCGGGACGCTTCAGCCAGCGAATCATGGCCATGCCACCGATGGCAAATCGCAACCAGGCCAGCAGGAAAACCGGAAATACCGCCACCAGCGGTTTGGAGAGCGCGACATAGCTCCCGACCAGCGCCATGCTCAAGGCCAGCGAACCGTAGGCAATCCAGGGGGTACGAGGGAAGGGGCGCATGAAGGGACAAGAAGGGTCAGGCAGCGCGGTCTGTTGATCATGCCCCATTCGCCGGATGGCTTTTCTTCATGTGGAAATCAAATTCCGCATTACGAAATATTGAAATGTTGCGGTGCAGAAAAATTTCTCATCACGGGAGATTTGATTTTGCATTGAGAAATAAAGATGCAAGTCATTGATTTATTTGGAAAAATATTTACTCTTGTATAAGACATAAGAGCTTTTACAAGTCTTATACAAGACTTAGAGTAAAGGCCATGGACACCAGATTCGCAGTGGCAAACGAGGTGTCCTTCGAGTCCGTCCAAACCCACAGGAGTGAACCCATGTCGAACGCGCTGAATGGTCAACTGAGCCGCCAACAACAGATCGAAGCCCTTGAAAAAGACTGGGCGACCAACCCCCGCTGGAAGGGTGTGAAGCGCGGCTACACCGCCGCCGATGTCGTGCGCCTGCGCGGCAGCGTACAGCCCGAGTACACCCTGGCCCAGCGCGGCGCCAAGGTGCTCTGGGACAAGATCAATGGCGGTGCCAAGAAGGGCTACGTGAACGCTTTCGGCGCCATCACCGCCGGTCAAGCCATGCAACAGGCCAAGGCCGGTCTGGAAGCCGTGTACCTGTCGGGCTGGCAAGTCGCTGCCGACGGCAACACTTCCGAAACCATGTACCCCGACCAGTCGCTGTACGCCTACGACTCCGTCCCCACGATGGTTCGCCGTATCAACAACACGTTCAAGCGTGCTGACGAAATCCAATGGTCGCGTGGCATCAGCCCCGGCGACGAAGGCTTCATCGACTACTTCCTGCCGATCGTTGCTGACGCTGAAGCCGGCTTCGGCGGCGTGCTCAACGCCTTCGAGTTGATGAAGAACATGATCGCCGCCGGCGCCTCCGGCGTGCATTTCGAAGACCAGCTGGCCGCTGTGAAGAAGTGCGGCCACATGGGTGGCAAGGTGCTGGTGCCGACCCAGGAAGCGGTCGAGAAGCTGATCGCCGCGCGTTTCGCTGCCGACGTGATGGGCGTGCCCACCATCGTGCTGGCCCGCACCGACGCCGAAGCCGCGAATTTGATCACCAGTGACCACGACGCCAACGACAAGCCCTTCCTGACCGGTGAGCGCACGCAAGAAGGTTTCTTCCGTGTGAAGAACGGCCTGGACCAGTCCATCAGCCGTGGCGTGGCCTACGCGCCCTATGCCGACCTGGTGTGGTGCGAGACCGGCGTGCCCGACATCGGCTTCGCCCGTGAATTCGCCCAAGCCGTGCACGCTGCCTGCCCGGGCAAGCTGCTGTCGTACAACTGCTCGCCGTCCTTCAACTGGAGGAAGAACCTGGACGAAAAGCAGATCGCCTCCTTCCAGGAAGACCTGTCCGCGCTGGGCTACAAGTTCCAGTTCATCACCCTGGCTGGTATCCACATCAACTGGTTCCAGACCTTCCAGTTTGCCCACGCCTACGCCCGCGGCGAAGGCATGAAGCACTACACCGAGATGGTGCAAGAGCCCGAGTTCGCCGCTCGTGAAAAGGGCTACACCTTCGTGTCGCACCAACAGGAAGTGGGTGCGGGTTACTTCGACGACGTGACAACCGTGATCCAGGGCGGTTCGTCCTCCGTGAAGGCCCTGACCGGCTCGACCGAAGAAGAGCAGTTCCACTGAAATCCCCTGAGTCCGCCACAGAGCGGCAGAGGAGACAGCGAGCCCGGGGCCTCCCCGGGCTTTTTTGTGGGAAAATCGCAAGCTTTCCACCGAAAAAGAACGAGAAAGGCACCCCGGTTATGACACCGCGAACTCAGGCGCATCCCGTCCTGGCCTGTTGAGGCCGGCAGATCGCGCCTGCTCGTTTTTCTCTTGGTTTTTCAGCGCGGCCCCGGCCGCGTTTTTCGTTTCTGGACCCCTCATGATCAACGTCACGCTTCCCGATGGTTCCCAGCGCAGCTTTCCCGGCCCGGTTTCAGTGGCTGACGTCGCCGCTTCGATCGGCACTGGCCTGGCCAAGGCTGCCCTGGGTGGCAAGGTCAATGGCAAGCTGGTGGACACCAGTTTCGTGATCGAGCAGGACGCGCCGCTGGCCATCGTCACGGCGAAAGACCCCGAGGGGCTGGAGCTCATTCGCCACTCCACTGCTCACTTGCTGGCCTACGCCGTGAAAGAGCTCTTCCCAGAGGCGCAAGTGACCATTGGGCCGGTGATCGAAAACGGCTTCTACTACGACTTTTCGTACAAGCGCCCGTTCACACCCGAAGACCTGGCCGCCATCGAGAAGCGCATGAGCGAACTTGCCAACAAGGACGAGAAGGTCGTGCGCCGCGTGCTGCCCCGCGACGAAGCGGTGACCTATTTCAAGGGCCTGGGCGAGCACTACAAGGCCGAGATCATCGCAAGTATTCCCAGCAACGAAGACGTCAGCCTCTACCGCGAGGGCAACTTCGAAGACCTTTGCCGCGGCCCCCACGTGCCGAGCACCGGCAAGCTCAAGCACTTCAAGCTGATGAAGGTGGCGGGCGCGTACTGGCGCGGCGACCACCGCAACGAAATGCTGCAGCGCATCTACGGCACGGCCTGGGCCAGCAAGGAAGAGTTGCAGCAGTACCTGACCCGGCTGGAAGAGGCCGAGAAGCGCGACCACCGCAAGCTCGGCCGCGAGCTGGACTTGTTCCATCTGGACGAGCATTCGCCTGGCACAGTGTTCTGGCACCCCAATGGCTGGACCATCTGGCAAGAGGTCGAACAGTACATGCGCCGCGTCTACCGTGAGAACGGCTACCGCGAGGTGAAGGGCCCGCAGATCCTGGACAAGTCGCTTTGGGAGAAGACCGGCCACTGGGACAAGTACCGCGAGAACATGTTCACCACCGAGTCGGAAAAGCGCGATTACGCGCTCAAGCCGATGAACTGCCCCGGCCACATCCTCATCTACAAGCAGGGCATCAAGAGCTATCGTGACCTGCCCCTGCGCTATGGCGAGTTCGGCGCCTGCCACCGCAATGAGCCCACGGGTGGTCTGCACGGCATCATGCGAGTGCGTGCCTTCACGCAAGACGATGGCCACATCTTCTGCACCGAGGATCAGATCCAGTCGGAAGTGACCGCCTTCACCGCACTGCTGCAGAAGGTCTACAAAGACTTCGGTTTCACCGAGATCATCTACAAGCTGTCCACCCGCCCCGAGAAGCGCATCGGCTCAGAAGAGAGCTGGGACAAGGCCGAGGCTGCCTTGGCCGAAGGCCTGCGCGCCTCGGGCTGTGAGTTCCAATACCTGCCGGGTGAGGGGGCGTTCTACGGTCCGAAGATTGAGTACACGCTCAAGGACGCGTTGGGTCGTGAGTGGCAGTGCGGCACCATTCAGGTGGACCCGAACCTGCCCGAGCGCCTGGACGCCGAGTTTGTGGGCGAAGACGGCAGCCGCCACCGCCCCATCATGCTGCACCGCGCCATTGTCGGCAGCCTGGAGCGCTTCATCGGTATCCTGATCGAGCAGCACGCTGGCGCTCTGCCGGTGTGGCTGGCCCCTGTGCAGGTGGCCGTGCTCAACATCACCGACAACCAGGCCGATTACTGTCGCGAAATCGCGAAATCGTTGGAGAATCAAGGGCTTAGGGTGGTGACGGACCTGCGCAACGAGAAAATCACGTATAAAATACGGGAGCACGCGTTGCAAAAGCTGCCTTTTATTGTGGTCGTGGGCGACAAAGAGAAGGAAGCTGGCGCAGTGGCTGTGCGGGCCCGAGGCAACAAAGACCTCGGTGTCATGCCGCTGGAAGCCTTTTCTCAATTGGTGGCGGCTGACATTTCATCCAAGGTTTGACGAATCCTTTGCCGGTGAATGTCCCGTCGGTCGCTTTGCCCATGGCGCTTGCGCTTCCAGACCTCATCTGCCCACCAAGGAACGAACCATCGCTACCAACTTTCGCGACCGCCGCCAGCGTGAAGAGCGTGCACACCGACTGAACCGGGAAATCATGGCGCCTGAAGTGCGCCTCAACGGACCCGAAAACGAGCCTTTGGGCATCGTCAGTCTGCAAGAAGCCTTGCGCATGGCTGGGGAACTGGACGTTGATCTTGTCGAAATCGCTGCCACGGCCAATCCGCCGGTGTGCCGCCTGATGGATTACGGCAAGTTCAAGTATCAGGAGCAGAAGAAGGCGGCCGAAGCCAAGGCCAAGCAGACCGTCATCGAGATCAAGGAGGTGAAATTCCGCCCGGGTACCGATGACGGTGACTACAACATCAAGTTGCGCAACATCCGGCGTTTTCTGGATGAAGGCGACAAGTGCAAGATCACCTTGCGGTTCCGTGGTCGCGAGATCACGCACCAGGAACTGGGCTTGGCCCTCCTGAACCGCATTCGTGACGATCTGGGTGACACGATCATGGTGGAGCAGTTCCCCAAGCTCGAAGGTCGCCAGATGATCATGATGATCGCTCCGGGCCGTAAGAAGCCCGGGGCCACCACCAGCAAGCCGGCGGATGCGCCGGCGGCTGGTCAGGCCGCCGCGTAAGACGGCCATTGAATTGGACTGGCAGGGTTGGTCCCCTGTCGGTTCGAGACGCAGCCTGCAAAGGAAGACGTCGAACAGGTTTCCGCAAGGGGCCTGACAAAAGTGGCTCGGGGCCAGCAAGTCCGCGGAAGGTTCGCGGCGCCTCACGAGCACAAATGAAAAAGGAGCATGAAGATGCCCAAAATGAAGACCAAGAGCAGCGCGAAGAAGCGTTTTCGCGTTCGTCCGGGTGGAACCGTCAAGCGCGGTCAAGCCTTCAAGCGTCACATCCTGACCAAGAAGACCACCAAGAACAAGCGCCACCTGCGCGGTGCAGTGAACGTGCATGAGACCAATATGGGTCACATGGCACAGATGCTGCCCTTTGCTGGCCTGTAATCACGACGAACAAGGAGAACTCATATGCCTCGCGTCAAACGTGGTGTCACGGCTCGCGCCCGACACAAAAAGGTTCTGGCTCTGGCCAAAGGTTTCCGCGGCCGTCGCGGTAATGTCTTCCGCATCGCCAAGCAGGCGGTGATGAAGGCGGGTCAGTACGCCTACCGTGACCGCCGTACGAAGAAGCGTGTGTTCCGCCAGCTGTGGATCGCCCGTATCAACGCCGGTGCTCGCGCTTGCGGCCTGACCTACAGCCAGTTCGCCAACGGCCTGAAGAAGGCCCAGATCGAGATCGACCGCAAGGTCCTGGCCGATCTGGCGGTCAATGACCCGGCGGCTTTCGGCAGCATCGTGGAGCAAGTCAAAGCCAAGCTGGCCGCTTGATTCACGGCAGGGCGGTCTGTCCGCCCTTCGCCGCTCGAAGGGGTTGAGGCTTGAGGGGATCCCTCGCTGGCTTCAACCCCTTTTTTCTTTTGCATTGCACACCCACAGACATGAACGAGTTGGATGCCCTGGTCGACAGCGCCCGCGCCGCTTTTGCGCAGGCCGCCACGCCGGCCGATCTGGAGAACGCCAAGGCCCAGTTTTTGGGTAAGGCCGGTCGCATCACCGAGTTGATGAAGGGCATGGCCGCCCTGCCGGTAGAAGAGAAGAAGACCCGGGGTGCGGCGATCAACGTGGCCAAGCAGGCCATTGAAGCCGCCTTGACCGAACGTCGCCAGGCCCTGGCCGACGCCGAGTTGCAGGCGCAACTCAAGGCCGAAGCGCTGGACGTGACCTTGCCCGGCCGTCAGCGGGGGCAGGGCGGACTTCACCCGGTGAGCCTGACCATGGAGCGCATCGAGGCGATCTTCGGCTCCATGGGCTTCGAGGTGGCCGATGGCCCCGAGATCGAGTCCGACTGGTTCAACTTCACCGCGCTCAACACGCCCGAAGACCATCCGGCGCGCTCGATGCACGACACCTTCTATGTGGAAGGGGGCAGCGAGAAGGCGCCCAACCTGCTGCGCACGCACACCAGCCCGATGCAGATTCGCCACGCGGTGCAGCACGTCAAGCGCCACCGCGTCGCGCTGGACGCGGGGCAGGGCATGCCCGAGATTCGCGTGATCGCGCCCGGCCGCACCTACCGCGTGGACAGCGACGCCACGCACTCGCCGATGTTTCACCAGTGCGAAGGCCTGTGGATTGGCGAGAACGTGAGCTTCAAGGACTTGAAGTTCGTCTTCACGGATTTCTGCCGCACCTTCTTCGAGAGCGATGACCTGGTGCTGCGGTTCCGCCCCAGTTTTTTCCCGTTCACTGAGCCCAGCGCCGAGATCGACATTCAGTTCCAGAGCGGCCCGTTGGCGGGCCGCTGGCTGGAGGTGGCGGGGTCTGGCCAGGTGCACCCGAACGTGGTGCGCAACATGGGCCTGGACCCCGAGCGCTACATCGGCTTCGCCTTCGGCATGGGCCCTGACCGCCTGACCATGCTGCGCTACGGAGTGAACGACCTTCGCCTGTTCTTTGACGGCGACGTGCGTTTCATGTCGCAATTCCGATGATTCCCGCGCCGCTTCGCGTTGCCCCGTGGTGGGCGCTGCACCAGCAGATCGGTCAAGCCGATGCTGTGGGCTGTCGCGAAGCCATTGCCGTGTTCCCGAACTGAGCTGTTCCATGCAATTCCCCGAATCCTGGCTGCGTGCCTTCTGCAATCCTTCCCTGACCAGCCAGCAACTGGCCGACACCCTGACCATGGCGGGTCTGGAGGTCGAAGAGCTGCAACCGGTCGCGCCACCGTTTACCCAGATCGTGGTGGGTGAGATCAAGGAGGCGGTGCAGCACCCGAACGCCGATCGCCTGCGCGTGTGCCAGGTGGACGTGGGGCAGGGTGCGCTGCTCAACATCGTGTGCGGTGCGCCCAATGCCCGTGTTGGCATCAAGGTGCCGTGTGCCTTGGTGGGGGCCGAACTGCCGCCGGGCGACGACGGCAAGCCCTTCAAGATCAAGCTGGGCAAGCTGCGGGGGGTGGAAAGCCAGGGCATGCTTTGCTCGGCGCGTGAGCTCAAGCTCTCAGAAGACCACGGTGGTCTGCTGGAGTTGCCGGCCGATGCCCCCGTGGGCCGCGACATTCGCGAGCAACTGGCGCTGGACGACATGCTGTTCACCCTCAAGCTCACGCCCAATTTGGCGCACTGCCTGAGCGTGTACGGCATTGCGCGCGAGGTGTCGGCGCTGACCGGGGCACCATTGCTGGCGCCCGAATTTCCGGCCGCGCCGGTGGCCCTGCAAGACAAGCTGCCGGTGTCGGTGCAGGCGCCCGATCTTTGCGGCCGCTTCACCGGCCGTGTGGTGCGAGGCGTGAACACCCGAGTGCAGACGCCCACCTGGATGGTGGAGCGCCTGGCGCGCTGCGGACAGCGCAGTGTGTCGCCGCTGGTGGACATCTCCAACTACGTGATGTTCGAGCTGGGCCGCCCGTCGCACATCTTTGATCTGGACAAGATCCACGGCGGTCTGCAGGTGCGCTGGGGCCGCGCGGGTGAGGCCCTCAAGCTGCTCAATGGCAATACCATTACCGTGGACGAGGCCGTGGGCGTGATCGCCGACGACCAGGCGGTGGAATCGCTGGCCGGCATCATGGGTGGCGACGCCACGGCCGTGTCGGACGACACCGCCAATATCTACATCGAGGCCGCGTTCTGGTGGCCCAAGGCCATCGCCGGTCGCTCGCGCCGCTACAACTTCAGCACCGACGCTGGTCACCGCTTCGAGCGGGGCGTAGACCCGTCCACCACGGTGGAGCACATCGAGCGCATCACCCAGCTCGTGCTGGAGATTTGTGGCGGTCAGGCTGGCCCGATGGACGACCACGTGGTCAACCTGCCGCAGGCCAAGCCGGTGACGCTGCGCGTGGCGCGCGCGGCCAAGGTGGTGGGCATGCCGCTGACGCAGGTGCAATGCGCCGATGCGCTGCGCCGCCTGGGCTTGTCGGTGCAAGAGGGTGAGGGCACCGTCACCGTGACCCCGCCGGCCTTCCGCTTCGATCTGCAAATCGAAGAAGACCTGATCGAGGAAGTGGCACGCGTGATTGGCTACGAGCAGCTGCCGCACACACCGCCCTTGGCGCCGACCACGGCCAAGATCCGGCCCGAATCGCGGCGTGGCGTCTATGCCGTGAGCCGCCAGTTGGCCCAACTGGGCTACCAGGAAACCATCAACTTCAGCTTTGTGGAAGAGCGCTGGGAGCGTGAGTTGGCGGGCAACGCCGACCCGATCAAGCTGCTCAACCCGATTGCCAGCCAGATGAGCGTGATGCGCTCTTCGCTGCTGGGCAGCCTGGTGTCGGTGTTGAAGTTCAACCTGGACCGTCGCGCCGACCGCGTGCGCCTGTTCGAGGTGGGCCGCGTGTTTCGCAAGGACGCCTCGGTGGTGGACAGCGACACCACGGTGGCCGGGTTTGTGCAGCCGCGCCGCGTGGCCGGTCTGGCCTACGGTTCGGTGGACCGCCTGCAATGGGGCAGCGCCGAACGCGCGGTGGACTTCTTCGACGCCAAAGGCGACGTCGAGGCCTTGCTGGCCCCCCGCAAGCCCGAGTTCCGCGCGGCCGAGCACCCAGCCCTGCACCCGGGGCGTTGCGCCAGCGTCTGGCTGGATGGGCAATGCATTGGCCATGTGGGTGAGTTGCATCCCCGCTGGCGCCAGTCGTATGAGCTGCCGACTGCACCTGTGCTGTTTGAACTGGAACTGGACGCCGTGCTGGCCCGCCCCGTGCCGCAGTTCCAGGGCGTGAGCCGCCAGCAGCCGGTGGAGCGCGACCTGGCCATCGTGGTGAACGAGTCGGTGGCCCATGACGCGGTGATGGCCGCCATTCGCTCCGTGGGCAGCCCCTGGTTGCGCGACGCGGTGCTGTTTGACGTGTACCGCCCGAAGAAGGGCGCGCCGGCGGGCAGCCTCGCTTCGGATGAGAAGAGCCTGGCGGTGCGCCTGGTGCTCAACCGCGACGACGCTACACTGACCGAGGACGACATCGAGACCACCGTGAAGGCGGTGCTTGATGCCCTGCAACAGCGCGTGGCGGCCCGCCTGCGCGCCTGATGACCGAACCCCGAAGGATCTCCCCGCTCATGGAACTCGCTGTCGAAAGCCTGGAAACCCCAGCCCTGACCAAGGCCCAACTCGCTGAGTTGCTGTTTGACCAGATTGGCCTGAACAAGCGCGAATCCAAGGACATGATCGATGCCTTCTTCGATCTGATCACCGACAGCCTGGTTGATGGCACCGATGTGAAGATTTCGGGTTTCGGCAACTTCCAGATCCGCACCAAGGCGCCACGCCCGGGCCGCAACCCGCGCACCGGCGAGCCGGTTGCCATCGAGGCCCGCCGGGTGGTCACCTTCCATGCCAGCCCCAAACTCAAGGAGCAGGTGCAGGCGGCGGTGGGCAACGGCTGACGCCAAGGCCCGGTGCTGTCAAGGCTGGCAAACGCCCCTCGTGGGCGTTTGCCTTTTTTCACACAGTTTCTCGGGGCGGCCGTGTTGCCGGCTACCCCTTAGAGTAAATTTCAAGGTTTGGCTTCTACCGCCTTGATTTGCATGGAAAAAGCGCTTCCCCCCATTCCCGCCAAACGCTACTTCACCATTGGTGAAGTCGGGGAGTTGTGCGGTGTGAAGCCGCACGTGCTGCGTTACTGGGAGCAAGAGTTCACCCAGTTGCGCCCCATGAAGCGCCGTGGCAACCGCCGCTATTACCAGCACCACGAGGTGCTGATGATCCGTCGCATCCGCGAACTGCTGTACGAACAGGGCTTCACCATCAGTGGGGCACGCAACAAGCTGCAGGAAATTGCCCAGGCCGAGCGCGACAGGCGCCGGGTCGACGATGGCGAGGTCGTAGAAGAGGCGGTGATTGAGTCGGCCGAAGGTGTTGCTGCGTCTGCCGATTCGGCCGATTCGCCTGAGCCCACCCAGGAGACGCTTGAGGGCATTCGGCGCGAGCTGCTGGAAATTCGCGAACTTCTTCGCCTGCCTTTCTAAAAGCCCATTTTTGACGCTATAATTCAAGGCTTCACGGCGTGTAGCGCAGCCTGGTAGCGCACTTGCATGGGGTGCAAGGGGTCGCGAGTTCGAATCCCGCCACGCCGACCAGTGATACGAAAGCCCGGTACCGAAAGGTATCGGGCTTTTTCGTTTGTGCGCTGGGGTTGGCCGTTTGTGTGCCGACGCGGCAGGCCTCGCGAACCAGGCCTGTCGGTGGCCAACGGTCACCGCGACAGGCGCCCGAGAGGCTCGGGCCGCCTGTCTCGCGAAGTGTTGTCAGAAGCGGTGGCGAATGCCCAGCGAGTAGCCGCCGCCGCTGGACAGGCCGTCCACCTTGTCGTGCATCAGCACGGCGTACAGCTCGGTGCGCTTGGACAGGTTGTGCAGGTAGCCCACCGAGAGGGTGGTGCGATCGGCGCCCACCTTGGCGTCAAGCTCGCCCCACTGGGCAATGACGGCACCCGCGCCCACGGGCACGCGCACGCCCAGGCCGGTGATGTCGTACTTGGCGCCGGTGCTGTCGTTCTTCACCCGGCCGTACTGGGCAAAGGCCTTGGCCACGCCGAAGTCGTACGAGGCGCCCAGCTGCGAGGTGGTGGTGTTGGCCACGGCCACGGCGGTGTCTTTCTCCACGTCTTGCACCACCAGCGAAGCGGCCAGCGGGCCGTTGCTGTAGCCCACGCTCACGCTCAGGTTGCCGCTGTTGCCAGTGCCCAGCGCGCTTTCCTTGGTGGCTGAGGCCACGCCAAAGCGCAGGCCGGCGAAGGAGGGGCTGCTGTAGGCGATGGAGTCGTTCCAGCCGGTGTCGCCGGTGGTCACGCCCTGGCCGCCAGCGAAGTAGTGACGGATGCTGGGCGAATAGCCAAACGAGTCGCCAAAGGCGTTGAACATGAGGGTGGACACAAACAGCTGCGTGGTGTTGCGGCCCAGGGTCAGCGTGCCGTAGTCGCGGTGCGACAGGCCCACCGAGGCGGTGCGGGCGAACTGGGCATCGCCCGTGAAGCGGCCTTGGGCGCCAGTGTCGGCCAGGAAGAAGCCTTCGAGCTTGAACACGGCCGACAGCCCGCCGCCCAGGTCTTCGCTGGCGCTCATGCCGTAGTAGCTGGTGGTCATCTTGCCGCTGTCGATGCCGGTGACCGAGGTGCCACCGGGGGCCTTGGTGGCGCCGATGCTCATGTCCACCAGGCCATAGAGCGAGACATTGCTTTGGGCTTGTGCGCTGGCGGCGGCCAGGCTGAGCAGGGAGGCGACGAGGGCGATGCGCTGGTGCGATTTTTTCATTTGAGAGGGACTCCGGATGAGGGGGTAGGGAACTCGGTCTTTGCCCACCCCGCGCCAGGCGACGAGGTCGCTGGCATCGGGGCCCTGCCGTGGTGCCCATGCGGACGACACGGGCACCACGGTGGGGCGGCGCCCTGTCTCGGTAGAAGCCAGAACGCCATGGGTTTGGGGCCGCAGGGCAGTCCGCAAATGCCATGCCAGGGGCAGTCAATGGCCGAGTGCTGGCGCGTTCTGACGAACATCATGGATTTCATATACTGTACGGGTGTACAGTGCTTTTCCCATGTTTTCCCGTCCTGAAGCCCACCCCAACGCCGCCGTCGATGCCCTGCTCGGCGGGGCCGGGCAGTGGGCTGCCGTGTGGCGGGCCAGCCAACTGGGGCTGGTGCCGCAGCGGGTGTGGCCCAGCGGCTGGTCGGCGCTGGACGCCGTGCTGCCCGGTGGGGGCTGGCCGGGCCATGGGCTGACCGAGTGGCTGTGTTCCCCGCCCGGCGCTGCCGAGTGGCGCTTGCTGGCCCCCTTGCTGCCCACCCTGACGGCCCCGCTGGCGCTGGTGGCCCCGCCGCAGGTGCCCCACCCGCTGGGCTGGCGGGTGGCGGGCTGGAGCCCACGCCACTTGCTGTGGGTGCAGGCCAGCAGCCCGGCCGAGCGCCTGTGGGCCACTGAGCAACTGCTGCGCGCCAACGCCACCGGCGCGGTGGTGGCCTGGCTGCCCGAGGTGCGGGCCACGCAGTTGCGCCGCCTGCAGGTGCTGGCGGCAGCGCACGAGGGGCCGGTGCTGGTGTGCCGGCCGGCGGGGGCGGCGCAAGCCTCGTCGCCCGCGCCTTTGCGGCTGCGGCTCAGGCCCTTGCCCGACTGGGGCATTGAGGTGGACCTGGTCAAGCGCAAAGGCCCGCCGCTGACCCAGGCCCTGCGCCTGACCGCCTTGCCCGACGCCTTGGCCGCCGTGTTGCCCGCGCGCCTGCGCCCAGGGGCGCGGCCTTTGCCTTCTGGTGCCGACCATGTTGTGGTGCGCCCTGTTGTTTCCCTGGTCGCCCACTGAGGCCGATGCCCCCGGCGTGGCCGTGCTTGAGCACGCCACGCATTGGGCCCTGGCCATCACCCCACGCGTCACGCGGCAGGACGAGGCGGTGCTGATGGAGGTGCAGGCCTGTTTGCGCCTGTGGGGTGGCCAGCAGGCCTTGCAAGAGCGGGTGGCCCAGCAGGCGCCCTTGCTGGGGGCGCAGGCCCTGGCCTGGGCGCCCAATGCGCTGGCCGCGCTGGCGCTGGCGCGGGCGGGGCGAGGGGACGGCTTGTCGGCCCCTTTGGCGAGCCTGCTCGACGGCCTGCCCTTGCACACCTTGAGCGCCCTGCGGCCCCACGCCGACACCCTGGCCCAGATGGGTTGCCGCTGCCTGGGTGACGTGCGGGCTTTGCCGCGTGGCGGGCTGGGGCGGCGTTTTGAGGCGGGCTTGCTGCAGGCGCTCGATCAGGCCTACGGCCAGCGCCCGCAGGCCCACGCCTGGGCCAAACCGGCCGAGCGCTTCGAGGCCCGGCTGGAACTGCCCTGGCGGGTGGAGCACAGCACAGGCCTGATGGACGGCGCGCGGCACCTGCTGTGGCAGTTGTCTGCCTGGCTGGCGGCGCGGCAAGAGGGGGTGACCGCCATCACTCTGCACTGGGCCCACGACGCCATGCGCGGGCGCGAGGTGGGCGAGGGCGGCGAGTTGGGCATCCGCACCGCCGAGCCCACCCGCCAGACCGAGCACCTGGCGCGCTTGCTGGCCGAGCACCTGACCCACGTCACCCTGGACGCGCCGGTGGGCGAGTTGCGCCTGTGCGCCACCGACACCCGGCCCCTGAGCGGCGCCAGCGCCTCGCTGCTGCTGGACGAGCGCCAGCCCGCCGAGCCCTTGCCGCAGTTGCTCGAGCGCCTGAGCGCGCGCCTGGGGCCTGAGCGGGTGCTGCGCCCGCAGCCACGCGCCGACCACCGGCCCGAGGCCATGTGCGAGTGGCTGCCGGCCACCGGCCCGGCGCCCCGGGGCGACTGGCCCGACGCCGGGCCTCAGCCCGCGTTTTTGCTGCCGGCCCCGCTGAAGCTGGTGGTGCGTGAGCACCGGCCCCAGTACCTGGGCGAGCTGCAGTTGCTGCTGGGGCCGCAGCGGGTGGAGGGCGGCTGGTGGGACCGCGACGACGCCCAGGACGCCCACCGCCACGTGGCGCGCGATTACTGGCTGGCCTGGTCGGCGCAGGCCGGGCTGCTGTGGGTGTTCCAGACCCGGCCGCAGGTCGGCGACGCCTCGCCCGCCTGGTTTCTGCACGGCCTGTTTGCGTGAAAGAGGCCCGCCCGTGTTGTCCGCCTTGCCCCATTACGCCGAGCTGCGCTGCTGCTCCAACTTCAGTTTTCTGCGCGGCGCCAGCCACCCCGAAGAGCTGGTGGCCCGTGCCCATGCCCTGGGCTACACCGCCCTGGCGCTGACCGATGAGTGCTCCATGGCCGGCGTGGTGCGCGCCCACGTGGCGGCCAAGTCGCATGGCCTGAAGCTGCTGGTGGGCAGCCAGTTCCGCGTGCAGGCCGAGGCCCCGTTCACCCTGGTGCTGCTGGCTTGCAATGCGCAGGGCTACGGCAACCTGTGCGAGTTCATCACGCGCTTGCGGCGCTCGGCGCCCAAGGGCAGCTACCGCCTGGACTGGGCGCGCATCGACAGCGCCGCCCTGGCCGACTGCCTGGCCATTGCCGTGCCCAGCCCGCAGGCCACGCAAGCGCAGACCGACGCGCTGGCGCGCTGGCTCTTGCGCCACTTCGTGGGCCGCTGCTGGCTGGGGGTGGAGCACCGCCGCGAGCTGGACGACGAGCTGCGCCTGCAGCAAGCCCGCCAGAGCAGCGAACTCACGGCGGTGCCCCTGGTGGCCGTGGGCGATGTGCAGATGCACCTGCGCTCGCGCCAGCCATTGCACGACGTGCTCACCGCCACGCGCCTGCGCCGCCCCCTGGCCGAGTGCGGGCGTGAGCTGCAGCCCAACGCCGAGCGCCACCTGCGCTCTCGCCTGGCGCTGGGCCAGCGCTTCGCGCCCGAGCTGCTGGCGCAGACCCTGCAGGTGGCGGCGCGCTGCACCTTCTCGCTGGACGAGCTGCGTTACCAATACCCCGACGAGGTGGTGCCCACCGGCCACACGCCCGCGAGCTGGCTGCGCCAGCTCACCTGGCAGGGGGCGGGCTGGCGCTGGCCGGCGGGCGTGCCGGCGGCGGTGCAGGCGCAGATCGAGCACGAGCTGACGCTCATCGGCGAGCTGAAGTACGAGCACTACTTCCTCACCGTGCACGACATCGTGGCCTTCGCGCGCTCGCAAGGCATCTTGTGCCAGGGGCGCGGCTCGGCGGCCAACAGCGTGGTGTGTTACTGCCTGGGCATCACCGAGGTGGACCCGCAGCGCATGTCGGTGCTGTTCGAGCGCTTCATCTCCAAAGAGCGCAACGAGCCGCCCGACATTGACGTGGACTTCGAGCACGAGCGCCGCGAAGAGGTGATCCAGTACCTCTACGCCAAGTACGGGCGCGAGCGCGCCGCGCTCACCGCCGCCGTCATCGCCTACCGCCCGCGCAGCGCCGTGCGCGACGTGGGCCGTGCCCTGGGCTTTGACGCCGCCACGCTCGACACCCTGGCCAAGGGCATGGTCTGGTGGGACGGGCAGGGCATCTCGCCCGAGCGGCTGCAAGAGGCCGGGCTCGATCCGCAGGCCCTGGCGGTGCGCCAGCTCAGCACGCTCACCGGCCAGCTCATGGGCTTTCCGCGCCACCTCTCGCAGCACACCGGGGGCTTCGTGCTCACGCGCGGGCCGCTGTCGCGCCTGGTGCCGATTGAAAACGCCGCCATGCCCGGGCGCACCGTGATCGAGTGGGACAAAGACGACCTCGACGCCATGGGCCTGCTCAAGGTGGACGTGCTGGCCCTGGGCATGCTCAGCGCGCTGCGCCGCTCGCTGGCCTTCATCGCCCGGCGGCGCGGCGAGCCCTTCGGCCTGCACGACATTCCGCCCGAAGACCCGGCCACCTACGACATGCTCTGCGCCGCCGACACCGTGGGCGTGTTCCAGGTGGAAAGCCGCGCGCAGATGGCCATGCTGCCGCGCCTGCGCCCGCGAAAGTTCTACGACCTGGTGATTGAGGTGGCCCTGGTGCGCCCGGGGCCCATTCAGGGCGGGGCGGTGCACCCCTACCTGAACCGCCGCCAGGGCAAAGAGCCCATCACCTTCCCCCCCGCGCTGGACGCCGCGCTGGAGCGCACCCTGGGCGTGCCCGTGTTCCAGGAGCAGTGCATGCAGATCGCCATCCTCGCGGCCGGCTTCTCGCCCGGCGAGGCCGACGGCCTGCGCCGCGCCATGGCGGCCTGGAAGCGAAAGGGCGGGCTGGAGAAATACGAACGCCGCCTGATCGACGGCATGACCGAGCGCGGCTACCCGTTGGACTTCGCCCAGGGCGTGTTCGAGCAGATCAAGGGCTTCTCCAGCTACGGCTTCCCCGAGAGCCACGCGGCCAGCTTTGCCTTGCTGGTCTATGCCAGCGCCTGGGTCAAGCGGCACCACCCGGCCGAGTTCCTGGCCGCGCTCATCAACAGCCAGCCCCTGGGCTTCTACACGCCGCGCCAGCTCGTGGCCGACGCGCAGCGCCACGGCGTGCAGGTGCGCCCGGTGGACGTGCTGCACAGCGACTGGGACTGCACCCTGGAAGACCTGCCGCACCCGCCCGCCGTGCGCCTGGGCCTGCGCCTGGTGAGCGGGCTGGGGCAGGCGGTGGCGCAGCGCATCGTGGCCGCGCGCCGGCGCGCGCCCTTCGAGAGCACCGACGACCTGGCCCGCCGTGCCGCCTTGGCGCAGGCCGACCTCACGCGCCTGGCCGCGGCCGATGCCCTGCACAGCCTCAGCGGCCACCGCCGCCAGCAGGTGTGGGACGCCGCCGCCCTGGCCACGCCGCCCGCGCTGCTGCGCCAGGCCCCGGTGGACGAAGACCCGCTGAGCCTGCCCGAGGCCCCAGAGGGCGAGGCCATCGTCTGGGACCACGCCAGCCTGGGCCTGAGCCTGCGCCGCCACCCGCTGGCCCTGCTGCGCCCCCTGCTGACCGAGCGCCGCCTGGCCACCGCGGCCGAGTTGCACCGCGCACCCCACGGCCGGCTGGTGCGCTTTGCCGGGCTGGTGACGCTGCGGCAACAGCCCGAGACCGCCAGCGGCGTGGTGTTCGTGAGCCTGGAAGACGAAACCGGCGTGGTGCAGGTCATCGTGTGGCGCCGCCTGCGCGAGCGCTTTCGCCAGGCCTTGCTGCGCTCGCGCCTGCTGGCCGTGCGCGGCACCTGGCAGCGCGAAGGCGCGGTGGCCAACCTCATCGCCGGGCACCTGGAAGACCTCACCCCGTTGCTCGGTCGCCTGGCCACCAGCAGCCGGGACTTTCATTGAGGACATGGCACCCTGGCCTGTTGAGTTCAAAGGAATTGGTTTTTCTCAAGAAAAAATGGTGCATGACGAAGTTGGTTACACCGAAAGAACCAACCGTAACCCGGAGACAGTTATGCGCCAGAACCTGCCCGTCACCCAGCGTGAATACGAGTTGCCCGACCAGACCACGCTGATGTCCACCACCGATGTGCACAGCCACATCCAATACGCCAATGCGGCCTTCGTCGAGGCCAGCGGATTCGAGCGCGAAGAACTGATCGGGCAGGCGCACCACCTGGTTCGTCACCCCGACATGCCTGTTGAGGCCTTTGCCGACATGTGGGCCACCTTGAAGGCGGGTGTCTCTTGGAGTGCGTTGGTGAAAAACCGCCGCAAGGACGGAGACCATTACTGGGTTCGAGCCAACGCCACGCCAGTGATGCGTCAGGGACGCCTGGTGGGCTATATGTCGGTGCGCACCAAACCCTCTCGCGAAGAGGTGCAGCAAGCCGAGGCCCTGTACGCCCGGTTTCGCGAAGGCCGTCAAGGCAGCCTGACATTCCGCCGCGGTTGGGTGGTGCATGGCGGCTGGATGTGTTGGCGCTCCATTGGCGTCACGGCCAGCTTACGGCTGCGCTTGCACGGCATCGCGGCGTTGATGGCGTTTCTGTTGTGCGTCGGTTTGGCGCTGACCGGTGCGCCAGTAGGGGCTTGGGGGGCAACGGCTTTGATATGGGGTCTCATGGGCGCTTGGCTGGAGGCTCAGATCGTCAAACCCTTGCGGGCAGTTCTGCACCAAGCCCAGCTGGTGGCAGCAGGTCAGCCCGATGCCATGCCGGCCATGAACCGCATGGACGAGGTCGGCATGCTTTCGCGCACCTTGAACCAGGCTGGGTTGAACCTGCGTGCCTTGCTAGACGACGTCGCCGCTCAAGTGGACGGCATCGGCGACGTGGGGCAAGACATTGCCCAGGGCAACCAGAACCTGAGCTCGCGAACCTTGCAGGCGGTGGCCAATCTGGAGCAGACAGCGGCGGCCATGGCGGCCATGAACGCCAGCGTCACCAACACCAGTCAGACCGCCGGGCAGGCTTGCCAGATGGCCGAGAAGGCCAGTCAGACGGCCGATGGTGGGGGGCAGGTGGTGCGAGACGTGGTGAACACCATGGACGAGATCAGCACCAGCTCACGCCGCATTGCCGACATCATTGGTGTGATCGACGGCATCGCGTTTCAGACCAACATCCTCGCCTTGAACGCGGCGGTGGAGGCTGCCCGTGCAGGCGAACATGGCCGAGGTTTCGCGGTCGTGGCAGGCGAGGTGCGAGGACTGGCCCAGCGCTGCGCCGCAGCGGCCAAAGAAATCAAGACGCTGATCGGCAGCAGCGCTGAGCGCGTGGATCGGGGGGCCGAGCTGGTGCAGCGCGCCGGCCAAGCCATGGAGTCCATCGTGCACGAAGCCACTTCAGTGGCGAAGATGATTCGCGACATCAGTCAGTCCACTGCGCACCAGAGCGCGGGCATTGGTGAGATGACGTCCGCTGTGGGTGAGCTCGACCGCATGACGCAGCAGAACGCCGCCCTGGTGGAGCAATCGCGCAGTGCGGTCGATGCCTTGCGCGCCCGTGCCGTGTCGCTGCGTGAGGCGGTGAGCGCTTTTCATTGACGGGGCCATCGGCTTCTGTCGCATGATCGGCGTTTTGTTTGCCCGCGCCGCTTCATGTCAGACGATTACCAGATTGAGATTCCCGCCAGCTTCATCGCCCTCTACCTGCCGCCCGGGCGCCTGAAGCCCACGCTGCCCCGCGCCGAACTGACCGCTCGCTACGAGTTGTGCGAAGACATGGCGCAGATGCTCACCGACACGGCCCGCACCATGGAGTTCAGCCTGGGCATCACCGAGGCCGATGTGCTGCAGCGGGTCGGCCAGGGCCTGCGGGGTGAGGGCGCGGTGGTCAGCCCCGACGAGGCCACCTGGGTGGTCACCCGCCTGGCCGAGTTGTTGGACTGGTCAGCCCCGCGCTGAACCGGTGCGCAACCACAGCAGGGCGGCCAGCGCGCTGGCGCTGAGCGCCGCCGAAAAGCCCAGGGCGCCGGCGCCAAAGTGCTCAATCAGCGCACCGAACACCAAGGGGGCAAAGGCCTGCGCCACCCGCGAGGGCGCCATGATCCAGCCCTGGCGTTGCCCATAGCCCTGCGGGCCGAAGAAGACCAGGGGCAGCGTGCCCTTGGCGATGGTGAGGATGCCGTTGCCCGCGCCGTGCAGCACGGCGAACACCGGCGCGGCGATGGGCCCAAGCACCAGCCAGGCCACCGCGCCCATCGGGTGCGCGGCCGCCGCGCAGCGCGCCGACAGCAAGGGGTGCAGCCGGCGCAGCCAGCCAAATTCCAGCAGGCGGCCGGCCACCTGAGCGGGGCCCACCAGCGCGCCAATCGCCACCGCGCCGGCCAGCGTCAGGCCGCTGGCCACCAGCAGTTGCGGCAGGTGCGCCGCCATGCCGGTGCTCACGAACCAGGTGGCGGCAAACACATAGGCCAGCACCCAGGCGGCGTGGCGCGGAGCCGGGGGCTCATCTGCCACTGCTGCGGGCGACGGCGCACCGGCCGGCAGTGGCTCGGGTGCCGGATGGGGCGGGGCGCTGGGCACGCTGGCGTTCAGCGGCAGGCCCAGCAGCAGGTGCAACCCCGCCCAGCCCAGGCAGGCCCAGCGCCAGCCGAACTCGGCGTCCATCCAGCCAGTGAGTGGCCAGCCCACGGTGCTGGCGAAGCCCGCCAGCAAGGTGATGCCGGTGATGGCGTTGCGCGCGGCATGCCCGTGCAGGCGCACCAGGGCCGCGAACGCCGCCTCGTACAAGCCGCAGCCCATGGCCACGCCGATCAGGCCCCAGGCCAGCGCCAGCGACACCGGCCCCTGCGTTTGAGACAAGGCGGCCAAGCCCAGGGCGAAGAGCACGCTGGTGAGGCTCAGCACCGGTCGCCCGCCGAAGCGGTCAATGGCGCGGCCGGCGATGGGGCCCAGCCCGGCCGAGACCAGCAGCGCGGCGCTGAAGGCCAGCCACACCTGGGTGACGGGCAGGCCCAACTCGGCGGCCATGGGCTTGGCCAGCAGGGCGGGCAGGTAATAGGTGGAGGCCCAGGCCAGGGTCTGGGCCGTGCCCAGGCGCAGCACGAGCGAAGTGCTGGCGGCCATGCGGGCTCAGGTGATGTCGAAGGCGTGAAAGCCGAAGTGCCCGGTGCGGCGGTCAGCGAAGTAGCGCTCCAGCGTTTCCTTCACCGTGCGGAAGGAGATCTCGTCCCAGGGAATCTCGTCTTCGGTGAACAAGCGGGCCTCCAGCGTTTCGTGACCCGGGTTGAAGTGGGTGTCGAGCAGACGGGCGCGGTAGTACAGGTGCACCTGGCCCACGCGGGCCACGTTCATCAGGGTGAACAGTTCGCCCAGTTCGATGTTCGCGCCGGCCTCTTCGTCGGTCTCGCGCCGCGCGCCTTCGGCGGTGGTTTCGCCCAGTTCCATGAAGCCGGCGGGCAGGGTCCACTTGCCCCAGCGGGGTTCGATGTTGCGCTTGCACAGCAGCACGTACTCGCCGTGTTCTCCCCAGACGGGCACGGTGCCCACCACGTTCAGGGGGTTGTCGTAGTGCACGTGGCCGCAGGCGGGGCAGACGGCTCGCAGGCGGGTGTCGCCGTCGTCGGGCAGGCGCATCACCACGGCGGTGCCGCACTCGCGGCAGTGTTTGGCAGGCGGTCGGAGCATCGGACGAGTGTAGCGGGCGAGCAAGACAGGCCTGTCACAAAAAACCGGGCCTCAGCCCGGTCTTTCGTGTGGCAAGAAAAGCCTCGGCCGAAGGTTCAGGCCTTCTTGGCGCCGTACTTGGCGATGAGCGAGCGGGCCGAATCCAGGAGTTGCTGGCCCTTGAAGCCACGCTTGTCCATGTCCTGCATCCACTCCACTTCCACCAGGCGCGACTTGCGCTTGAATTCCTGGGCGTCGGCCAGGGGAATGGTGTAGATGGTGTTGCCCCGCTTGACGGCGGCCTCACGGCCGGGAATGTCGCCTTCCTGCTGAATCTTGCCCAGCCAGGCCGAGGTCTCCATGCCCGAGTTCTTGTCGATCACGGCCTTCAGGTCGGGCGGCAGGCTGGCGTACTTGGCCTTGTTCATCACCATCATGAAGGTGGCGGTGTAGAGCGCGCCACCGGCCGGATCAAACTGGCTGTGGTACTTCGTGAGTTCGTGCACTTTCACCGAGGGCACCACTTCCCAGGGAATGGCACAGCCGTCGATCACGCCTTTGGACAGCGCATCGGGAATCTGCGGCAGCGGCATGCCCACGGGAATGGCTTCCATGTAGCTCAGCATCTTGGTGACCTGGCGGCTGGGGCCGCGCATCTTCAAGCCCTTGAGGTCTGCGGCAGTTTTGATCTGCTTGTCGCGGGTGTGGAACATGCCCGGGCCATGCACCTGGAAGGCCAGGGGGTGCACGTCGCGGTACTCGTCGGCCGCGTGGGTCTGGATGTATTCCCACAGCGCACGCGACGTGGCTTCGGCGTTATTGAGCATGAATGGCAGCTCAAACACCTCGGTGCGCGGGAAGCGGCCAGCGGTGTAGCCCTGCAGCGACCAGATGATGTCCACCACGCCGTCGCGGGCCTGGTCGTAGAGCTGCACCGGGGTGCCGCCGAGTTGCATGGCTGGGTAGCCTTGGAACTGAATGCGGCCGCCCGATTCCTTGGTGACCTTGTCCATCCAGGCCTTGTGCATGTTCAGGTACACGTGCGACTGGGGCGCCATGAAGGTGTGGAACTTCAGGGTCACGGTGGACTGGGCGAAGCCCGTGAGCGCCGGGGCGCCCAGGGTGGCCGCAGCGCCGGCCTGAAGAAGGGTTCTGCGTTGGATCATGGTCATGGCTCCTGGGGAGGGTGGAAACGGAGGGGAGGATAGGGGTCGCGGGCGATGGCTGTTGACAGGTCTAACCCTTGGTGTGGTGCGGGTGGTTTCAGTTCACCAGCAGGCGAATGTCGGTCAGGCCGTCCACGTGGCCGTGCAGCAGGTCGCCCCGCAGCACGGCGCCCACGCCTTCGGGCGTACCGGTGTAGATGAGATCGCCGGGTTGGAGTGCCCAGCCCTTGGAGAGTTGCTCGATGGTTTCGGCGATGTTCCAGATCAGCTTGTTCACGTGGCTGCGCTGGCGGTCGGCGCCGTTGACCTGCAGCCAGATGGCGGCGTTGGCGATGTCGCCGGCCTGCGCCGCCGGGGTTATGGGGCCGATGGGGCTGGCGTGCTCAAAGGCCTTGCCGATGCACCAGGGTTTGCCTTGCTTCTTCATCTCGTTTTGCAGGTCGCGGCGGGTCATGTCCAGGCCAACGGCGTAGCCAAAAATGTGCCAGGGTGCCTGCTCGGCCGAAATGTTCTGCCCGCCCTTGCCGATGGCCACCACCAGTTCCACTTCGTGGTGGAGGTTCTGGGTGAGGTCAGGGTAGGGGAGGCGGGCCGTCTGCCCGGCCTCGGCCACCACCACGGCGTCGGCCGGTTTGAGGAAGAAGAAGGGGGGCTCGCGCCCGCTGTGGCCCATTTCCTTGGCGTGGTCTTCGTAGTTGCGGCCCACGCAGTACACGCGGTGCACGGGAAAGCGCGATTCGGTGCCCACCACGGGCACGCTCACCACGGGGGGCGGGGCAAAGACAAAAGGCTCAGGCATGCGATGGCGCTCCAGGGCTGAAAAGAGGGGTGGGCCAGTGTGCCACCGATACTCCCCCTGGCGCCTCAGTGTTGACTCGCAGGCAGGCGCACCTGCAAGCCGTCAAGTTGTGGCGTGAGTTGCAGCTGGCAGCTCAGGCGGCTGCCGGGCTGGGGCGGCGTGGCCGCGAAGTCGAGCATGTCGATTTCGTCGGGCGCGGGCGGCGGCACCTGGGCCGACCAGTAGCCATCCAGGATGACGTGGCAGGTGGCGCAGGTGAGGGTGCCACCGCAGTCGGCCTCGATGCCGCGCACGTTGGCGTCCACGGCGGCTTTCATCAGGCTTTGGCCGGGCGCGGCCTCGATGTCTTGCACCGACTCGTCGGCGGCGATGAAGCGGATCTTGATCATGGGCTGGGTGTGAAAAAAGGAAATCAGAAACGGGCGAAGTACTCGCGGCGCTCGAAGTCGGTGCTGTCTTCGGCCTGGGCGTGGCGGTCAATCTCGGATTGCTTGATGCGCACGAAGCTGCGCACCAGGTCGCTGCCCAGGCCCTTGCACAGCGCCTCGTCGGCCTGCAGGGCGGCCAGGGCGGCGGGCAGGTTGCCTGGGATTTTCTCGGCGCCAGGGGCATAGGGCGCCTCGCTGCCCGGGGGTGGCGTGAGCTGGCGGCGCACGCCGTCCAGACCGGCGTGAATCTGCGACGCCATGTAGAGGTAGGGGTTGGCCGAGGGCTCGCCCAGGCGGTTTTCAATGCGCGTGGCGCGGTCACCCGCCCCACCCACCACCCGCAGCAGCGCGCCGCGGTTGTCGCGGCCCCACAGCACCGACTGCGGCGCCAGCGCGTTGGGCCGGAAGCGGCCAAAGCCGTTCACGGTGGGAGTGCACAGCGGCGTCATGCCATGGGCGTGGGCCAGCAGGCCGGCCAGCCACTGCGAGCCCAGCGCCGACAAGGTGTGCTGCGCGTCTTGCGGCGCGCTGCCGGGGGCTGGCGCCTCGCGCACGAAGGCGTTGCGGCCGCTGGCCAGATCGACCACCGACTGGTGCAGGTGCCAGCCGCTGGACATGATGTTCGGGAACGGCGGGCGGCACATGAAGGTGGCGTGGTAGCCCGCGCGGCGCAGCGCCTGGCGCACGCCGTTGCGAAACAGCACCATGTGGTCGGCCGCGCGCAGGGCGTCGGTGGCGTCAAACACCGCCTCCACCTGGCTCGGGCCAAGCTCGATCTCCAGCGACTGCAGCGGCAGGCCCAGGGCCTGGGCCGTGCGCTGCACGATGCCCAGCGCCTCGTCGGCCATGTCGCCCATGGCCTCGGCCTGCAACTGATAGCCCGGATGCACCATGGCCACCGAGGGCGGCAGGCCCGGCCAGGCGGCCAGCATCGGGTCAAGCTGGGGCGAGGTGTCGGTGATCTTGTAGACGTGGAATTCCACCTCCAGCCCGGTGACGAAGCCGTGGCCGGTGGCGGCCAGCTCGGCCAGGGCCTGCTGCAGCACGCGCCGCGTGTCCAGCGCCACGGGCGTGCCGTCCAGGAACCAGGGCTGGCAGCGCAGCCAGCCGGTGCCGGGGCTCCAGGGCAGCGCCACGAAGCTGTCCGGGTCGGGCAGCAGCATCAGGTTGGACGCCCCGGCAAAGCCGGGCAGGTCGTCGATGCCACCGGGCTCGAACACCTTCCAGGCGGTGCGGTCGGCTGTGTCTTTCAGGGCCAGGGTGCCCACCATGCCCACGCCGTCGCGCAGGGCCTTGATGGCGGCACCCGCCATCAGCGTCTTGGCGCGCAACTGGCCGTGCACGTCGCACCATCCCATGCGCACGCGCTCGATGCCGCTGGCCTCGATCTGGCGTGCCACGCGCTCGCAGGCGGCCTGGCGATCGGGCGTGTGCACGCCGCAAAGGTCGGCAAAGCTCATGCGGTTTCGCCTTCTGCGCCTTGGCTGTCCTGGGCGCTCCACGAGGCGGCCTCGCGGCGCTCTTGCACCGCGCGTTGCCACCAACTGTCCCACTGGCCGGCCGGCGCCATGCCGTCCACCGTGTCGGGGCCGCTGATCTGATCGTGCAGTTCGGGGTTGGCAATGCCGGGGGCGGTGCCGCCCTGGGCCACGGTCTCCATGGCCTCTTGCAGCAGGCGGCGGTGGGCCATGATCACCTTGTCGGTGGTGCCCAGGTGCTCGCGGGTGCGGTCTTGGATGGCGCCCATGCCTTCGCAAGCCCACTGGTCGTGCACGTTGATGTCTTCCTCGCCCATGCCCAGGTAGGTGCGGCTTTGCTGCTCGTCGATGTCAAAGCCCCAGTCGTTGTGGCGGCCCACTTTCGGGATGTAGTTGGGCAGGGTCACGCCGGCCAGGCGCTGGTTGCGCATGGCGGTCTTGTCCACCGGGTCGGCGAAGCTGGTGAAGAAGGCAAACCAGTAGTTGTGGGTGTCGTCCACCGGCACGTGCATCTGGGTGATGGTCATGGTCTCCGACAGCGGGATCACGAAGGTCTGCGGGAACACGGCGTGCGTCACGCGCACGTGGGTGAGGGTGTCGCTCACGTGGCGCAGCGCGGTCAGGCGCAGGCCGTGCGGCTGCTGCACGTAAGAAATCTCGGGCTGGCCGAACTCGCGCATCACGCGCGTCATGGGCCAGCGCTCGCCGTCCACGTCGCCGGCGCTGGCGCCGCGGAACTGCTTGCCGTAGCTGTCTTCCAACGAACCGTCGGCGAAGAAGCGGTGCAGGTACGAGGTGTGGGCCGGGTCAATGCCCACCTCCAGCGACTGCAGCCAGTTGCAGTGCCACAGGCCCTTGAAGGCGAAGCTGTGGCTGGCCGGGGCCTCAAAGGCGTCCAGCTTGGGCATGGGCGGGGGCGTCTGGCCTTCGGGGCCGAACCAGCCGAATACCACGCCGGCGCGCACCTGCACCGGGTAGCTGCGTTGTTTGATGCGGGTGCACAGCGTGCTGCCCTTGGGTTCGGCCGGGGTTTCCAGGCACTGGCCGCTGGCGTCGAACTTCCAGCCATGGAAGGGGCAGCGCACGCCGTCGCCTTCGTGGCGGGCAAAGGCCAGGTCGGCGCCGCGGTGCGGGCAGTCGCGGTCCAGCAGGCCCCACTGGCCGTTGTCGTCGCGGAACAGAATGAAGTTCTGCCCCAGCACGCGCACTGCCTTCAGCGGGCGCTTGGCCATGCGCGGGTCCAGCGCCGGGTCGAACTCGTCGAGCAGCGCCACCGGTTGCCAGTAGCGGCGCAGCAGCTCGCCGCCAGGGGTGCCCGGGCCCACCTGGGTGAGGCGTTGGTTGAGTTCGGCTTTCATGGGGATCTCCGGTCTAATGTGGGGGATGGTGTGCAAACGGTATACCGTTTCTTAAAATCAGTGTACAGTTTTTCTCCATGAGCCTGCAAGAAACCGTTTTGATCCAACTCCGCGACCTGATCCTCAGTGGCGAATTCGAGCCCGGCCAGCGCCTGGCCGAGCAGCAACTGGCCGAGCGCCTGGGGGCGTCGCGCACGCCGGTGCGAACCGCGCTGATGACCCTGGAGCAAGAAGGCCTGGTGGAGGCCAACGACACCGGCAAGTACCTGGTGCGCCAGTTCACCGAGCAAGAGGTGCTGGACGCCATCGCCGTGCGCGGCCACCTGGAGGGCATGGCCGCGCGCCTGGTGGCCGAGCACGGCGTGTCGCGCCAGTTGCAGGCCGACCTGCAGGCCACGCTGGACGAGGGCGACCGCCTGCTGGCCGACAACCCGCTCACCATGGAAAGCTACGCCGCCTACGCGCTGATGAACGACCGCTTTCACGCGCTCATCCTGCAGGCCAGCGGCAACCGCGCCCTGCAACGCGCCGTGGCCTTGAACGACAAACTGCCCTTCGCGCCGGCTTCGGCCATGTTGCCCATGCAGGGGTCGGTGTCGCTCGACCGCGACTGGATGCTCTACGCCCACCGCCAGCACCACATGCTGTTTGACGCACTGCGCCGAGGCGAAGGCGCGCGCGCTCAGGCGCTGGCGCAAGAGCACACCGAGGTGGCGCGCCTGAACATGCGCCTGGCGCTGGAGCGCCGCGCCGAGTCCGAGCGCTTCATGCCGGTGATCAAGCTGGTGGTGGGGTGACAGAGTCGGTGAACCCTGGGGTGTATCGTCACGCCATGGTTCAAGCGACAGACATTTCCCCATCCCGTGCCCCTGAGGGCCTGGTCATCAAGCGGGTGGCCATCGACACCTACCGCGAGAACGTGGCCTACCTGCACCGCGACTGCGCGGTGGTGCGCGCCGAAGGTTTTCAGGCGCTCTCCAAGGTGGAGGTGCGGGCCAACGGCCGGCGCATCCTGGCCACGCTCAACGTGGTGGACGACACCGCCATCGTCGATTGCGGCCAGATCGGCGTGTCGGAAGACGCCTTTGCCCGCCTGGAAGTGGCCGACGGCCACCCGGCGCAGGTGTCGCAGGCCGAGCCGCCCGAGTCCATTCCGGCGCTGTTTCGCAAGATCAACGGCGAGCGGCTGAACCGCGAAGACTTCGCCGCCATCATTCGCGACATCGCCGGGCTGCGCTATTCCAAGATCGAACTCACCGCCTTCGTGGTGGCTTGCAACCGCAGCGAACTGGACCGCGAGGAAGTGGCCTTTCTCACCGAGGCCATGATCAACAGCGGCCGCCGGCTCGACTGGCGCGAAAGCCTGGTGGTGGACAAGCACTGCATCGGCGGCATTCCGGGCAACCGCACCACCATGCTGGTGGTGCCCATCGTGGCGGCCTACGGCCTGGTGTTTCCCAAAACGTCTTCGCGCGCCATCACCTCGCCGGCCGGCACGGCCGACACCATGGAGGTGCTGGCCAATGTGGAACTGCCGTTTGAGCGCATGCAGGAAATCGTGCGCCAGCACCGCGCCTGCATCGGCTGGGGCGGCACCGCCGAGCTCTCGCCCGCTGATGACGTGCTGATCTCGGTGGAGCGCCCGCTGTCGATTGATTCGCCGGGCCAGATGGTGGCCTCCATCCTCTCGAAAAAGATCGCCGCCGGCGCCAACCACCTGGTGCTGGACATTCCCATCGGCCCCACGGCCAAGGTGCGCTCCATGCCCGAGGCACAGCGCCTCAAGCGCTTGTTCGAGTTCGTGGCGCAGCGCCTGCACCTCTCGCTGGACGTGGTCATCACCGATGGCCGCCAGCCCGTGGGCCGTGGCGTGGGCCCGGTGCTGGAGGCACGCGACGTGATGCAGGTGCTGGAGAACGACCCGCGCGCCCCCGACGACCTGCGCCAGAAATCCCTGCGCCTGGCCGGGCGCCTCATCGAGTGCAGCCCCGACGTGCGCGGCGGCGACGGCTTTCGCATCGCTCGCGACATCCTCGATTCCGGCCGCGCCCTGGCGGCCATGCAGGCCATCATCGCGGCGCAGGGCAGCAAAGGCTTTGACCACCACGCGCCCGACCTGGGCGAACTCACGCTGGACGTGACCGCCCCGCAGGCCGGCGTGGTCACCGGCATCGACAACCTGCAAATCGCCCACATTGCCCGCCTGGCCGGTGCGCCCAAGGTGCGCGGCGCGGGCGTTGACCTGGCCCGCAAGCTGGGCGAGCCGGTGCAGGCCGGCGACTTGCTTTACCGCGTGCACGCCCGCTACCCGGCCGACCTGGCCTTTGCCCGCCAGGCCTGCGAACGCGCCAGCGGCTACCGCATCGGCGTGGCCAGCGAAGTGCCCCACGTGTTCGTGGAGTTTTGAGCATGGCCGATCTCTTGCTGGCCTTCGACGACGAGGCCGACACCGCCCAGCGCGCCGCCCAGGCCGGTGGCCTGGCGTTCGCCATCATCAATCGCCATCGCTTTCCCGATGGCGAACTCAAGCTGCGCCTGCCAACCCACCTGCCCGAGCGCGTGGTGCTGTGGCGTGGGCTGCAGGCGCCGAACGAAAAACTGGTGGAGTTGCTGCTGGCCGCGCGCACGGCGCGCGCCCTGGGGGCTCGCCACCTCACCCTGGTGGCGCCCTACCTGGCCTACATGCGGCAGGACATGGCCTTCTCGCCCGGCGAAGCCGTGAGCCAGCGCATCGTGGGCGACTTTCTGGCCAGCCTCTTCGACGCCCTCGTCACGGTGGACCCGCACCTGCACCGAGTGGCCACGCTGCAAGAGGCGGTGCCGGTGCGCGACGCCCAACTCATCAGCGGCGCGCCGCTGCTGGCCGAGCACATTGCCGGCCAAGGGCGCGAGGTGCTGTTGATCGGGCCCGACGAAGAGGCCCTGCAGTGGGTGGCCCAGGCCGCCCAACCGCGCGGCTGGGCCTATGCCGTGTGCCACAAAAAGCGCAACGGCGACCGCAATGTGGACATTGCCTTGCCCGATGTGCCGGTGCAGGGCAGGGCGGTGGTGCTCATCGACGACGTGGCCAGCTCTGGCCACACCCTGGCCCGTGCCGCCGAGCTGCTGCTGGCCGCCGGTGCCCGCTCGGTGGACGTGGCCGTGACGCATGCCCTGTTCGCCGAAGGCGCGCTGGCCCTGGTGCGCGGCGCTGGCGTTGGCGAGATCTGGAGCACCGACGCGATTGCGCACCCGTCAAACGCCGTCAGCATCGTCCCCGCGGTGGTCGGGGCTTTGCGGCGCATCAAGGCAGCGGGCCATTGAATTGCCCACAATTTGCCCGCCGCGTACCGGCCCCGGGCCGGCACGTGCCTCCGATTCGATAGCGTCAACCGAGAAAGGTTTGCATGACCACCCTCTTCGATCCCGTCACCGTGGGCGACATCGCCCTGAGCAACCGCGTCGTCATGGCGCCCCTCACCCGCAACCGCGCGCCAGGCGCCGTGCCCACGCCGCTCATGGCCACCTACTACCGCCAGCGCTCCAGCGCCGGCCTGCTCATCACCGAGGCCACCGCCATCAGCCAGCAGGGCCAGGGCTATGCCGACGTGCCGGGCCTCTACGCGCCCGAGCAAGTGGCGGGCTGGAAGCCCGTGACCGCCGCCGTGCACGAAGCCGGCGGCAAGATCGTCACCCAGCTCTGGCACGTGGGCCGCGTGTCGCACACCTCGCTGCAACCCAACGGCGGCGCGCCGGTGGCGCCCTCGGCCATTGCCGCCAAGACCAAGACCGTGCTCCTTCAGGACGGCGTGCCCACCTTCGTGGAAACTTCCACCCCGCGCGCCCTGGAGACCAGCGAGCTGCCCGGCATCGTGGACGACTACCGCCGCGCCGCCAAGGCCGCCATCGAAGCCGGTTTTGATGGCGTGGAAATTCACGCCGCCAACGGCTACCTGATCGATCAATTCCTCAAGACCGGCAGCAACCAGCGTACCGACGCTTACGGCGGCTCCATCGAGAACCGCGCCCGCCTGCTGGTGGAGGTGGTGCAGGCTATCACCGAGGCCATTGGCGGTGGCCGCACCGGCATCCGCCTCTCGCCGGTCACGCCCGCCAACGACGTGGTCGATGCCGACCCGCAGCCGCTGTTTGACTACGTGGTGCGCCAGCTCGCCCGCTTCGGCCTGGCCTATGTGCACATCATCGAAGGCGCCACCGGCGGTGCCCGAGAGCTGGCCGACCGCCCCTTCGACTACGCCGCCCTCAAGGCCGTCTACCGCGCCGCAGGCGGGCAGGGCGCCTGGATGGTGAACAACGGCTACGACCTCGTCCTGGCCAACCAGGCCCTGGCCGATGGTGCCGATCTGGTGGCGTTTGGCCGTCCCTTTATCGCCAACCCCGATCTGGTCGAGCGACTCAAGCGCGGCGGCCCCTTCAACGAAGGCAACCGCGCCACCTACTACGGTGGTGGCGAGGCCGGCTACACGGACTACCCGGCCCTGGCGGCCTGAGCCGTGTCCTGAGCTGGGGTCCCTCCGGCCTCAGCGCAGATGCGGGTTGGCCAGCACGGCTTGTCGCAGCTGTTCCGACACCAGGGCTGCGGCACGGCGGCCCGCCAGGCCAAAGTCTTTGCGGAACTCCTCGAATTCGGCCGTGCCGGTGGCCTGCGCCCGCACCTGCGTGACGGCCTTTCCCTCGGCATCGGTCACGCTGCAGGAGAGCTCGATGTCGAACTTGGTTGGCGGCCAAGTGAAGATGGAGGGCGACTCCGACTGGGTGGCGATGGTGGGTGTGAACACATAGCTCACGCCGTAGTTCTTGATGGCCTCCCGGTCGCTCACCGCGTTGAGCACGAACACATCGGCATACACCGAGCGCAGCGCGTCGCGAATCGACTTTTCCAGGTCGCGGTAAGGAAAGTAGCTCACTTTGTCCCCGCCACCGCCAGGGGAGATCGCCTCCTTGGCTCGGTCTGCGTCTGTCATGACATAGGCCACCTTCTTTGGGCTGAGCCCTGCTTCATTGCGCGTGGGTGTCTCCAGCGGGCTGATGCCGATGGGGTGGGCGCAGGCGGTCAGCAAGGCCACCAGCACGGTGGCGCCAGTCAGGCGCAAGACGTAAGAGAAGTTCATGTTGAGTCTCCGTGGGTCGGTGTTCAGGGTTGCAGCGCGGCGATAAAGGCCGCATCGGCGTACACAGTGCGCAGCAGGCGCCGCACCAGCGAGGGGTACTCGGCCTGGGCGCGTGGCACCGCCACATTGGCCGCCAGGTGCGATTCGTACTGGCCGCTGGCCGAGTAGGTCTTGTCCAGCCGGGTCCGGCCCGCGCGGGTGACGACCACGCGCAACTCGATGGTGCCCGTGCCCACGCTCAGGCCAGAAAAGTCAAAGTCGTTGCGCAGCAGCGTGGCCGAGAGCTGGGTGGGGGCTTGCGCGTCCAGCCGGCGCAACTCGGCCATGTCTTCCCGCATGGCCGCCTCGATGTAGCTGGCAAACGTGCCCTTGGCCGGTGCGAAGGGGGCGCCGCGCAGGGTGAGCACGTTCACTGGCGCGGCCGGGTCTTGTGGCGCAAACGGCTGTATGGCCACCGGTGCCAATCGCGCGGTTTTGAGCCGGTCCAGCGTGGGGTAGTCGGGGCTGTAGGCGGGCACCGCGAAGGTGGCGCAGCCACTCACGGTGATCGCCAGGGCCGTGCACAGGGCCAGCGCAAGCGTTTTGCGGATTCGCGCCATGAATCGTCTCCTCGGGTAAGGTAAATCATGCCTCTGTTGCGAAATGTAACGCCGCCCGAACGCTTTATCCTTCGACCCCATGAAGCTCTACAACTACTTCCGTTCTTCGGCCTCGTTTCGTGTGCGCATTGCCCTGAGCCTGAAGGGCCTGGGCTACGAATACGTGTCGGTTCACCTGGCCCGCGGCGACCACAAGCAGCAGCCCTTTGCCGACATCGCCGCCGAGGGCCTGGTGCCCCTGCTGGAGTTGAGCGACGGTACGCGCCTGACGCAGTCGATGGCCATCATCGAGTACCTCGACGAAGCGCACCCCGAGGGCGTCCGCCTGCTGCCGCCCGATGCCATGGGCCGTGCCCGGGTGCGCGCGCTGGCGCAAATCATTGCCTGCGAAATCCACCCCCTGAACAACCTGCGCGTGCTCAAGTACCTGGCGCGCGACCTCAAGGTGGACGAAGAGGCCAAGAACACCTGGTACCGCCACTGGGTGCGCACCGGCCTGGAGGCCTTCGAGCGCCAGCTCGCCGCCGGCCCCGCCAGCGCCTTCTGCCATGGCGACACCCCGACGCTGGCCGACTGCTGCCTGGTGCCGCAAATCTTCAACGCGCAGCGCTTCAACACCAACCTCGACGGCCTGCCGCGCACCATGGCCGTGTTCGAGCGCTGCATGGCCTTGCCGGCCTTCCAGCAGGCCCAGCCCTCGGCCTGCCCCGACGCCGAGGCCTAATGCCCGGCCCGCTCACGCCGCATCTGCTGCAGCCCGACTGGGCGGCGCCGGCCTTGGTGCGCGCCGTGTGCACCACCCGCCACGGCGGTGTGTCGGCCCCGCCCTTTGACACCCTGAACCTGGGCGATCACGTGCGGGATGACCCGGTCGCCGTGGCCACCAACCGCCAGCGCCTGGGCGAGGCACTCGCGCCGGCCCGTCCGGTGTTTTTGCGCCAGGTGCACGGCACCGACGTGATCACACTCGACGCCACCACGCCCGACGGGGCCCAGGCCGATGCCTGCGTCACCAGCGCACGCGGCGTGGCTTGCACCATCATGGTGGCCGACTGCCTGCCCGTGCTGTTCGCCCGGCACGACGGCCTGGCCGTGGGCGCGGCCCACGCCGGCTGGCGCGGCCTGGCCGCTGGCGTGCTGGAGGCCTCGGCCCGCTCACTGCAAGCGCAGGGTGGGGCAGGCGAATGGGTGGCATGGCTGGGCCCTTGCATCGGGCCAACGGCCTTTGAGGTGGGCCCCGAAGTGGTGCAGGCCATGGAAGCCGCCGACCCGGGCGCCAGTGCCTGCTTCCGTCCGCACACCGAAGGCAAGTGGCTGGCCGATCTGCCAGCGCTGGCCCGACGCCGCTTGCTGGCCGCTGGCGCGGCCTCGGTGCACGGCAACGACGGCACTCCCCAGTGGTGCACCGTCACCCAGGCATCACGGTTTTTCTCGCACCGCCGCGACGCCGCCCGTCTCGGCAGCACCGGGCGCCTGGCCGCCTGCGTCTGGCTGGCCTGAAGTTTGCTGAGCCTCTTGCGCCTGCTGGGCCTCGGCGGCCTTGATGGCGCGGCGCCGCTGTGGCGTGCCCATCAGGTACACCACGATGCTCAGGGGCACCAGGCCGTACAGCACAAAGGTCACGATGGCGCCCAGCACCGTGCCGTTGGGGCTGGCGGCTTCGGCCACTGCCATCATCAGCACCACATACATCCACGCGATGACCACCAGATACACGTTTGTTCCTCTTTTGGGCCGGCGTTGTCAGGCAATCGCAATACGGTTGTTCAATACTGCAGGCGAGCCGGCGCACCGCCCATCGTGACCGAGATAATAGGTCGACAACCATTCCGCAGGAGACAAGCATGGCATCTGGCAAACAAGGGCAACAACCGTGGCTGGAGGCCGCGCAGCAGTTCCAGCAACAGATGGTCCAGCAGTGGACCCAGCTGGCCCAGGCCTTTCCCGGTGCGGCGGCGGGTGCCGCCTCTCCCGCGGGCGACCCGATGGCTGCCTTCAAGGCCTTCATGGCCGGCCAGGGCGCAGCGGCAGGCAACACTGGCAACCCCTTCGGGATGCCACTGCCCGGCATGGCCGACCTGCTGCAGCAGGTCACCGGCCAGTCGGTCACCATCGACCCGGCCCGCCTGATCGAGATCCAGAAAAGCTACCTGGAAGAGGTCACCCGGCTGTGGACCCCAGGTGCCGCACCCCAGGCCTTGAGCGATCGCCGCTTCGCCTCCGAGGCCTGGACGGGCAATCCCCTGGCTTCCTTCACCGCGGCGCAATACCTGCTCAACGCCCGCACCCTGATGGCGCTGGCCGATGCGGTGCAGGGCGACGACAAGACCCGCAGCCGCGTGCGCTTCGCCGTGCAGCAGTGGATCGACGCCACCGCCCCCAGCAACTTCCTGGCCTTCAACGCCGACGCGCAAAAAAAAGCCATAGAAACCAAAGGCGAGAGCATCGCCAAGGGCATGGCCAACCTGCTGCACGACATGAAGCAGGGCCATGTGTCCATGACGGACGAGAGCGTGTTCGAGGTGGGGCGCAACGTGGCCACCACCGAGGGTGCGGTGGTGTTCGAGAACGAGTTGTTCCAGCTCATCGAATACAAGCCGCTCACCGCCAAGGTGTACGAGCGGCCCTTCCTGCTGGTGCCGCCCTGCATCAACAAGTTCTACATCCTGGACCTGCAGCCCGAGAACTCGCTCATTCGCTACTGCCTGGAGCAAGGCCACCGCACCTTTGTGGTGAGTTGGCGCAACCCCGACGAGTCGCTGGCCGGCAAGACCTGGGACGACTACATCGAGCACGCCGTGATGAGGGCGATCGCCGTCACGCAAGACATCACCGGCGCCGAGACCATCAACGCCCTGGGCTTTTGCGTGGGCGGCACCATGCTGGGCACGGCGCTGGCGGTGCACGCAGCGCGCGGCGAGCACCCGGTGCACAGCGCCACCTTCCTCACCACGCTGCTCGATTTCACCGACACCGGCATCCTGGATGTGTTCATCGACGAGGCCTTCGTGAAGTTCCGCGAGGCGCAGTTCGCCCAGGGCGGCCTGATGCCGGGGCGTGACCTGGCCACCACCTTCAGCTTCCTGCGCCCGAACGACCTGGTGTGGAACTACGTGGTGGGCAACTACCTCAAGGGGGAAACCCCGCCGCCCTTTGACCTGCTGTATTGGAATTCCGACAGCACCAACCTGCCGGGCCCGTACTACGCCTGGTACCTGCGCAACCTCTACCTGGAAAACCGCTACACCAAGCCTGGCACCGCCACGGTGTGCGGCGAGAAGATCGATTTCCGCCAGGTCACCCTGCCGGTCTACATCTACGGTTCTCGCGAAGACCACATCGTGCCCATCGCTGGCGCCTACGCCAGCACGCAGCTGCTGCCGGGCAAGAAGCGCTTCGTGATGGGGGCGTCGGGCCACATTGCCGGCGTGATCAACCCGGCCAGCAAGAACAAGCGCAGCCACTGGATCGGCCCTGCCAACCAGTTCCCGAAGTCGGTGGACCAGTGGATCGCCAGTGCCACCGAACACCCCGGCAGCTGGTGGACCGACTGGGCCGCTTGGCTCAAGCCACAGGCGGGCAAGCAGATCGCCGCGCCCAAGACCTATGGCAAGGGCAAGACCTACGCGGCGATCGAGCCCGCGCCCGGTCGCTACGTCAAAGCCAGAGCATGAAACACCCCCGCCGCGCTGCGCGCGACCCCCTCAAGGGGGCGACACCTGAGGCCCGGCGAAGCCGGTTCCTCGGTGTCTCTCGACGAAGTCACGACTGGCGTCACGCAACTGGATCGCATTGATACATCAAGGAGAAAACCATGGAAGACATCGTCATCGTTTCAGCCGCCCGCACCGCCGTGGGCAAGTTTGGCGGCTCGCTCGCCAAGACGCCCGCCACCGAGTTGGGCAGCATCGTGATCAAGGCCCTGCTGGAGCGCAGCGGCGTGCCGGCCGACGCCATTGGCGAGGTCATCATGGGCCAGGTGCTGGCCGCAGGCGTGGGCCAGAACCCGGCCCGACAGGCCATGATGAAAGCCGGTCTCGCCAAGGAGACCCCGGCGCTCACCATCAACGCCGTGTGTGGCTCGGGCCTGAAGGCCGTGATGCTGGCTGCCCAGGCCATCGCCTGGGGCGACAGCGAAATCGTCATCGCCGGTGGCCAGGAAAACATGAGCGCCAGCCCGCACGTGCTCAACGGCAGCCGCGACGGCCAGCGCATGGGCGACTGGAAGATGGTGGACACCATGATCGTGGACGGCCTGTGGGACGTCTACAACCAGTACCACATGGGCATCACCGCCGAAAACGTGGCCAAGGCCCACGGCATCACCCGCGACATGCAAGACGCCCTGGCCCTGGCCAGCCAGCAGAAGGCCGCCGCCGCGCAAGACGCCGGCAAGTTCAAGGGCGAGATCGTTGGCGTGCCCATTCCCCAGAAGAAGGGCGACCCCATCGTCTTCGACGCCGACGAGTACCTCAACCGCAAAACCAGCGCCGAGGCCCTGGCCGGTCTGCGCCCGGCCTTTGACAAGGCGGGTTCCGTCACCGCTGGCAACGCCAGCGGCATCAACGACGGCGCCGCCGCCGTGATGGTCATGACGGCCAAGAAGGCCGCCGCCCTGGGCCTGACGCCCCTGGCGCGCATCGCCGCCTTCGGCACCAGCGGCCTTGACCCGGCCACCATGGGCATGGGCCCGGTGCCCGCCACCCAGAAAGCCCTGGCCCGTGCCGGCTGGAAGACCAGCGACGTGGACCTGTTCGAATTGAACGAGGCCTTCGCTGCCCAGGCCTGCGCGGTGAACCGCGCGCTCGACATCGACCCGGCCAAGGTCAACGTGAACGGCGGTGCCATTGCCATCGGCCACCCCATCGGTGCTTCCGGTTGCCGCGTGCTGGTCACGCTGCTGCACGAAATGCAGCGCCGTGGTGCCAAAAAGGGCGTGGCCGCCCTGTGCATTGGTGGCGGGATGGGGGTTTCCCTCGCTGTGGAGCGTTGACAGGCCAGATACCATCAATTCACTCAAATTCAGACGAAAAGAAAGGTCAACATGAGCCAAAAAGTCGCCTACGTCACGGGGGGCATGGGGGGCATCGGCACCGCCATTTGCCAGCGCCTGCACAAAGAGGGTTTCAAGGTCATCGCGGGCTGCGGCCCGACGCGCGACTACCAGAAGTGGCTCGATGAGCAGAAGGCCCTGGGCTTTACCTTCTACGCCTCGGTCGGCAACGTGGCCGAGTGGGATTCCACCGTGGCCGCCTTCTCCAAGGCCAAGGCCGAACACGGCGTCATCGACGTGCTGGTGAACAATGCCGGCATCACCAAGGACCGCATGTTCCTGAAGATGACCAAGGATGACTGGGACGCGGTGATCAGCACCAACCTGAATTCCATGTTCAACGTGACCAAGCAGGTCGTGCCCGACATGGTGGAAAAAGGCTGGGGCCGCATCATCAACATCAGCTCGGTCAACGGAGAAAAAGGCCAGGCCGGCCAGACCAACTACTCGGCCGCTAAGGCCGGCATGCACGGCTTCTCCATGGCCCTGGCGCAAGAGCTGGCCACCAAGGGTGTGACGGTGAACACCGTGAGCCCGGGCTACATCGGCACCGACATGGTCAACGCCATTCGCCCCGATGTGCTGGAAAAGATCGTGGCCACCGTGCCCGTGAAGCGCCTGGGCAAGCCCAGCGAGATCGCCTCCATCATCGCCTGGCTGGCCAGCGATGAGGGCGGCTACGCCACCGGCGCCGACTTCTCGGTCAACGGCGGCCTGCACATGGGCTGATCGCGCCCACCCCGGCGTTCACCCACACCCCGCTTCGGCGGGGTTTTTTGTGCCCGCTGGGATAATCGGGCCATGCATTCCCCTTCTCAGGCCCTGTCCCCCTGGCGCCTGTCCGTCGCGCCCATGATGGACTGGACCGATCGCCACTGTCGCTACCTGCACCGGCTGCTGAGCCGGCACACCTTGCTCTACACCGAAATGGTGACTACGGGCGCGCTCATGCACGGGAGCGTGCAGCGGCACTTGCGTTTCAACGCCGAAGAGCACCCGGTGGCCCTGCAGCTGGGCGGCAGCGAGCCCGACGACCTGGCCCGCGCAGCCAAGCTGGGCGAAGAGTGGGGCTACGACGAGATCAACCTGAACTGCGGCTGCCCCAGTGAGCGGGTACAGCGCGGTGCCTTTGGCGCTTGCCTGATGGCCGAGCCCCGCACCGTGGCCGATGGCGTGAAGGCCATGCGCGACGTGGTGTCGATTCCGGTGACGGTGAAGCACCGCATTGGCATTGACAAGATCGAGAGCTACGACTTCGTGCGCGACTTCGTGGGCACGGTGGCCGAGGCCGGCTGCGAGGTGTTCATCGTGCACGCCCGCAATGCCTGGCTTCAGGGCCTGAGCCCGAAGGAAAACCGCGAGATCCCGCCCCTGCGCTACGACCTGGCCTACCGCCTCAAGCGCGATTTCCCGGCGCTCACCTTTGCGGTGAATGGCGGCATTGTGGGCAACGAGTCCATCGCCGAGCACCTGCGCCACGTGGACGGCGTGATGATCGGGCGCGACGCCTACTACCACCCCTGGCAGCTCACCACCTGGGATGAGGACTTCTTTGGCGAGGCGCCCAGCACCGTGACGCGCGAGTGGGTGGAAGACCAGATGGTGCGCTACATGGAGCGCGCCCATGCCGAAGACGGCTGCCCCTGGTACGCAATCGCGCGCCACATGCTGGGCCTGCGCCACGGCCTGCGCGGCGCGCGCAAGTGGCGCCAGGTGTGGAGCGACCACCGCCTCAAACCGCTGCCGCCGCGCGAGGTGTGGGCCATGGCCCAGGCCCACGTGGTGGACGAGCCCGAAGAAAGCCCGGCCGCCTGAGGCGCCGGGAGTCGGTTACAGGCCAACGGCGCTCAGGTCGATGTGCCCGCCGTGCACCGGCGGGCACCAGTAATAGGCGCCGGTCTCGGGCTCGGTGAAGGTGAACAGGGCATCAACGATGCCGTCTTCCGCGCCCGACATGCGGCGCAGCTGGGCCTCGAAAGCGTCGAACGATCGCCCGAAGGCGGCGAACACCAGGCCGCCTTCGTTGCCTTCTGCCCAGGGCATGGAGCGGCGCAGCACAAAGGCCTCGGGCTCGAAGCTCTCTTGCGCGGTGCGCTTCACGTGGGCGGAGTCGGGCGCGTCGTCCAGCTCTTCGTTGGTGTCGCGTTCCCGGCCGATGGTGTGGTCTTGCTGCTGGCGGGTCATGGCCTCAAAGCGGCTCATGTGGTGGCGCCAGCGCTGCACGGCCACGAAGCTGCTGCCTGCGGGGGCCGCTTCGCCTTCGCCCACCAGGGCCACGGCCGAGGCTTCCTCGGCATCGGGGTTTTCGGTGCCGTCTTCGTAGCCGGTGAGGTCTTTGTTGTGGTGGTGGCTGAAGGCGTCGGTGATGCGCTGCACGTCAAAGGCGGGCGCCAGCAGGGCTTCCAGGTGGCGGCTGCGCACCAGCAGGTCACCCCGGTCGCTGCCGCGCAGCCACAGCCACAGGTCAGCTGGTGTGGCGGGCAGCTTCACGCGCGCACCGTCGACGCCGCAGAAGGCCTTGAGGCCGGGCAGGGCAATGCCCAGCTCTCGCACCAGCGAATCGCCCAGTCCCACCACCAGGTGCTGGCCATCGGCTTGCCGCGCCAGTTCGCGCAGCACGGCCCGCGGGTCAGCGCCCACGCGAAGCTGGCAGGTGAGGTAGCGGGCTTGGGCGGGAATGCCTTGCAGGATGCCGGGTTGGGCGAGGGAGGCGAGGGTAGGGGCGGCTGGCATGGGCGAAAAGCGCAATGAAGTGGGCCAAATGGAATGGCACACAATTTACCAGCACGCCATGCTGGCGACGGCCCGGCTCAGGTGGCGGCTTCCAGGCCGCTGGCGAAGTGGTCGCGCATGCGCTGCGCGGCCGCTTCGGCCTGACGTGCGCGAATGGCCTGCATCACGGCGCGGTGCTCGGCCAGCGACTCTTCAATGCGCCCGGCCTTGAACAGCGAGTGGTGGCGGTTGAGCTTCATCACCTTGCGCAGGTCGCTCACCATCTGCTGGCGCCAGCGGTTGTCGGCCAGTTCCAGCAGGCGCAGGTGGAAGCGCTCGTTGATCTCGAAAAAGCGGTCGCGGTCTTGCGTGGCGCCTTCCAGTTCGTCGTGCAGGGCCTGCAGCTCGGCCAGGGCGGCGTCGCTGCCCGATTGCGCCACGACGGCCACGGCATCGGCTTCCAGCAGTGAGAGCAGGTGGTAGACGTCGATCAGGTCTTTCTCTGACACCTCGGTCACGTAGGCGCCACGCCGAACCTTCATGGTGACCAGGCCTTCGGCGGCCAGCACCTTCAGCGCCTCGCGCAGCGGGGTGCGGCTGATGCCCAGTTCGTCGGCGATCTTGAGCTCGTCAATCCAGCTGCCGGGCTCCAGCTCGCGTTGGAAGATGCGCTGGCGCAGGCGCTCGGCAACTTCTTCGTACAGGGCGCGGGGCGCAAGGGAAACAGCAGACATGGACGGGCGCTCAGGGTGGGGCAAATCGGACGTGACAGATATTCTGCATCAATAATTATGAATGATGTAAACTGCTGCGCGATTTCCCTGAGTCCATCCCACCGATTGCCATGAGCTCCAAACCGACCGAATTCGCCCCCGTATCCCTTGAGGCCTGGGCCAAGGCCGCCCAGAAATCCGCCCCCGGTGGCGATGTGTCGGCCCTGAACTGGACCACGCCCGACGGCATCGTCGTCAAGCCGCTCTACACCGCGGAAGACACCCAAGACCTGCCTTACGCCAACACCCTGCCGGGCTTCGAGCCCTTCATTCGCGGCCCGCAGGCCACCATGTACGCGGTGCGTCCCTGGACGATTCGCCAGTACGCGGGCTTCTCCACCGCCGAGGAAAGCAACGCCTTCTACCGCAAGGCGCTGGCCGCCGGTGGCCAGGGCGTGAGCGTGGCCTTTGACCTGGCCACCCACCGTGGCTACGACAGCGACCACCCGCGCGTCACTGGTGACGTGGGCAAGGCCGGCGTGGCCATCGACAGCGTGGAGGACATGAAGATCCTGTTCGACGGCATTCCGCTGGACAAGGTCTCGGTGTCCATGACCATGAACGGCGCGGTGCTGCCGGTGCTGGCGGGCTACGTGGTGGCCGCCGAAGAGCAGGGCGTGTCGCAAGACAAGCTCAGCGGGACCATCCAGAACGACATCCTCAAGGAGTTCATGGTCCGCAACACCTACATCTACCCGCCCGAGCCGTCGATGAAGATCATCGGCGACATCATCGAGTACACGAGCAAGAACATGCCCAAGTTCAACTCGATCTCGATTTCGGGCTACCACATGCAGGAAGCCGGCGCCAACCAGGCGCTGGAGATGGCCTTCACCCTGGCCGACGGCAAGGAGTACGTGAAGACCGCCATCGCCAAGGGCATGGACGTGGACGACTTCGCGGGTCGCCTCTCGTTCTTCTGGGCGGTGGGCATGAACTTCTACCTGGAGATCGCCAAGATGCGCGCCGCCCGACTGCTGTGGACGCGCATCATGAAGGGCTTCAACGCCAAGAACCCCAAGAGCCTGATGCTGCGCACGCACAGCCAGACCTCGGGCTGGTCGCTCACCGAGCAAGACCCGTACAACAACGTGGTGCGCACCACCATCGAGGCCATGGCGGCCGTGTTCGGTGGCACGCAGAGCCTGCACACCAACAGCTTTGACGAGGCCATCGCGCTGCCCACCGAGTTCAGTGCCCGCATCGCGCGCAACACGCAGCTCATCATTCAGGAAGAGACGCACATCACCAACGTCATCGACCCCTGGGCCGGCAGCTACATGATGGAGAAGCTCACCCAGGACATGGCCGACGCCGCCTGGAAGATCATCGAAGAGGTCGATGCCATGGGCGGCATGACCAAGGCGGTGGACAGCGGCTGGGCCAAGCTCAAGATCGAGGCGGCAGCGGCCGAGAAGCAGGCCCGCATCGACAGTGGCCAAGACGTGATCGTGGGCGTCAACAAGTACAAGCTCAAGCAGGAAGACGCCATCGACATCCTGGAGGTGGACAACGTGAAGGTTCGCGAGAGCCAGATCGCCCGCCTGCAGGCCATCAAGGCCAAGCGCGATGCTGCCGCGGTGCAGGCCGCGCTGGACGCGCTCACCGCCGCCGCCGAAAGCGGCCAGGGCAACCTGCTGGACCTCTCGATCAAGGCCATTCGCCTGCGTGCCACCGTGGGCGAGGTGAGCGACGCGCTGGAAAAGGTTTTCGGGCGCCACCGCGCCGACACGCAAAAGGTGACTGGTGTGTACGCAGCCGCTTATGACTCGGCCGAGGGCTGGGAACAACTCAAGCAAGAGATCAGCGCCTTCGCCGACGCCCAAGGCCGCCGCCCGCGCGTGATGATCGCCAAGCTCGGCCAGGACGGCCACGACCGGGGCGCCAAGGTGGTGGCCACGGCCTTTGCCGACCTGGGCTTTGACGTGGACATGGGCCCGCTGTTCCAGACCCCTGAGGAATGCGCCCGCCAGGCCATCGAGAACGACGTGCACGCCGTGGGGGTGAGCACGCTGGCCGCCGGCCACAAGACCCTGGTGCCCGCCATCATTGCCGAGCTGAAGAAGCAGGGTGCCGACGACATCATCGTGTTCGTGGGCGGCGTGATTCCGCGCCAGGACTACGACTTTCTGTACGAGGCCGGTGTGAAGGGCGTCTACGGCCCCGGCACCCCGATTCCCGCCAGCGCCAAGGACGTGCTGGAGCAGATCAAGAAGGCGGTGGCGTGACGCCGCAGGCGCTTTTCGAGGGCATCGTGAAAGGCGGTGCCGCCCAGCAGCGCCGCGCCATGGCCAAGGCCATCACGTTGCTGGAGTCCACCCGCACCGACCACCGCGCGCAGGGCGATGAGTTGCTCACGTCCTTGCTGCCGCACACGGGCGGTTCGCTTCGCCTGGGCATCAGCGGTGTGCCGGGCGTAGGCAAGAGCACTTTCATCGAGGCCCTCGGCCTGTACCTCATCGGTCAGGGCCACCGCGTGGCGGTGCTGGCCATTGACCCGTCGTCCACCGTGTCGGGCGGCTCCATCCTGGGCGACAAGACCCGCATGGAGCACCTGTCGGTGAACGAGCGCGCCTACATCCGCCCCAGCCCGAGCAGCGGCACCCTGGGTGGCGTGGCCGAAAAAACCCGTGAGGCCATGCTGGTGTGCGAGGCTGCGGGGTATGACGTGGTCATCGTCGAAACCGTGGGCGTGGGCCAGAGCGAGACGGCCGTGAGCGGCATGACCGACATGTTCGTGCTGCTGCAACTGCCCAACGCGGGCGACGACTTGCAGGCCATCAAGAAAGGCGTGATGGAGCTGGCCGACCTAGTGGTCATCAACAAGGCCGACATCGACCCCGACGCCGCCACCCGCGCGCGCGCGCAGATCACGTCTTCGCTGCGCCTGCTGGGCCTGCACGGCAACCCCGATCACATGCATCACGACGCCAAGGTCTGGCACCCCACGGTCATCCAGATCAGCGCGCTGCTGGGCCAGGGCGTGGACAGCTTCTGGGCCGAGGTCTCGCGCTTTCGCGAGCTGCAGACCGCCAACGGCCGCCTGGCCGCGCGGCGCCAGCAACAGGCCCGCGCCTGGATGTGGGAACGCATCGACGCCGGCCTCAAACAACGGTTTCGCGAGCACCCGTCGGTGCGCGCCAGCCTGGACGACACCACCCGGCGCGTGCTTGATGGCACCTTGCCGGCCTCTACCGCGGCGCGCCAATTGCTCGCCCTGTTTGACTGATTTTTCTGGAGCAACCCCATGCAAGACATCCTCGATGAACTGGAACGCAAGCGCGCCGCGGCGCGCCTGGGTGGCGGCGAGAAGCGCATTGCCGCGCAACACGCCAAAGGCAAGCTCACGGCGCGCGAGCGCCTGGAGGTGCTGCTGGACGAAGGCACGTTTGAAGAGTGGGACATGTTCGTCGAGCACCGCTGCGTGGACTTCGGCATGCAAGACCAGAAGATCCCCGGCGACGGCGTGGTCACCGGCTACGGCATGATCAACGGCCGCCTGGTGTTCGTCTTCAGCCAGGACTTCACCGTGTTTGGCGGTGCGCTGTCTGAGGCGCACGCCGAGAAGATCTGCAAGATCATGGACCAGGCCATGAAGGTGGGTGCACCGGTCATTGGCCTCAACGACTCGGGTGGTGCCCGCATCCAGGAAGGCGTGGCCTCGCTGGGCGGTTATGCCGACGTGTTCCAGCGCAACGTGCTGGCCAGTGGTGTGGTGCCGCAGATCAGCATGATCATGGGCCCCTCGGCCGGTGGCGCCGTGTACTCGCCCGCCATGACCGACTTCATCTTCATGGTGAAAGACTCGTCGTACATGTTCGTCACCGGCCCCGAGGTGGTGAAGACCGTGACCCACGAGGAAGTGACCGCCGAGGAACTGGGCGGTGCACTCACCCACACCACCAAGAGCGGCGTGGCCGACCTGGCCTTCGAGAACGACGTGGAAGCGCTGCTCATGCTGCGTCGCCTCTTCAACTACCTGCCGCTGAACAACAAAGAAAAGGCCCCGGTGCGCCCCAGCGGTGACCCGATCGACCGCGCCGAGCTGAGCCTGGACACCCTGGTGCCCGAGAACCCCAACAAGCCCTACGACATGAAGGAGCTGATTCTCAAGATCGTGGACGACGGGGACTTCTTCGAGCTGCAGCCCGAGTACGCCAAGAACATCCTGATCGGCTTTGCCCGCATGGACGGCCAGACCGTGGGCATCG
>Ga0255127_1000068_pt1 | contig 56841 bp, 49 predicted proteins | sample Law_Miss_RepB_8d_FD_188555 | JGI IMG/M metagenome (GOLD analysis project Ga0255127, IMG submission 188555) | Freshwater microbial communities from St. Lawrence River, New York, United States - Law_Miss_RepB_8d | ecosystem: Environmental > Aquatic > Freshwater > River | place: USA: New York...
CAAGAACTGATTCGCGGCGCCAGCGCCTTCTTTGCCGCCGCCGAGCGAGACGAAGTGGCCGAGCGAGCCGCCGCCATTGAAGAGATCAAGGCCCTCATGGACGAGTACGGCCTGACCGTGCAAGACCTGGAGGGCTGAGCGCACGTCCAGGACGGCTGCGCCCGCCCGCCAGCCACTCACTCCTTCTCGATGCCAGCTTGCTTGGCCACCTCGCTGTACCTGGCGAAATCCAACTTCATTTCCCGGGCATAGGCCTGCGGGGTCAGCACCGTGGGCTCCATGCCCAGGCGCCCGTAGAGGGCTTGAATGTCCGGCGTCTGCACGGCAGCGGCGATCTCTTTGTGCAGGCGCTCGATGATGGGCGCTGGCGTGCCGGCGGGCGCCAGAATGCCCAGCCAGCCATTGAAAGCAAAGTTCTTGAAGCCCAGTTCCTGCATGGTGGGCACATCAGGCAGCGCCGGGGTTCGCTGTGAGCCCATCACCGCCAGGGCGCGCATGCGCTTGGCTTGCAACATGGGGCCGGCCGCGCCCAGGGCATCGGGGTTCACGCTCAGGCGCCCGCCCAGCAACTCGGTGGCGGCCTGCGCGGGGCCTTTGAAGGGAATGCCCAGCAGATCAACGCCGGCCTGGTGGTTGAAGGCCTCCATCGCGATGCGGTACAGGCCGGCCGAGTTCCCGTAGGTGAGCGTCTTGGGGGCCTTCTTCGCAGCGACCACCAGATCTTGCACGCTGTTGAAGGGCGAATCGCTGGTCACCGTGAGCAGCAGCGGGGTGTTGGCCATGGTGGCCACGGGCACGAAATCATTGAACAGGTCAAAGGGCACGCTCTTGGAAATGATGAGCGGCACCACGGTGGAGGAACCCGTGCTGACAGCCAGGGTGTAACCGTCGGGTTTGCTGCGCGCCACGGCCTGCATGCCGATGCCGCCATTGGCACCGGGGCGGTTGTCCACCACCACGGGCTGCCCCAGGGGACCTGCGATTTTTTGTGCAATGGCTCGCGCCGTCACGTCCGAACTGGAGCCGGGTGTAAAGGGCACGATCAGCTTGATGGGCTGGCTCGGGAAGGGTGCCTCCTGGGCGTGCGAGGCGAAGGCAAGTGCGGCGAGGGCAAGCCCAAGGGCGTGCTTGGCGAAGGCCATGGGGAAAGTCTCCTGGATTGGATGGGCAAACGCCGGCCCACAGGCAGGAGCCTGAGCGACCAACGCGGCAAGGCCTCTTCGGGCCACCAACCAAAGGCCTATCTCATGGACCTTTCAATGGTTGGTCCATTGATTCTAGGATTGCTTCTTCCCAGGCTCAATGGCAGCGGAGTGCCATCCGACCCGGACAAACCCTGACCGTCCCCTTTCCAATGACAGGCCCAAGCGGGCTTACCCGGCCGAAAACCCCTGTGCGAACGCCTCACGCAGATAGGCGGCAAAGGCCTGCACTGCCTTGGACGCATGGCTTGAGTACGGCCGAATGGCGTACAAGGCATCGCCAAACGCCCCCACCGAACGCCAGCCGGGCAGCACCTCCACCAGCCGGTCAGAGGCCAGGGCCGACTGGGCGCTGAAGTCAGGCAACAAGGCGATGCCCATGCCGGCCACGGCCGCGTCGCGCAGGCACTCGCTGTTGTTCACCGCCAGGGGCCCGGTCACCGCCACCGTCACCGGATCGGCTGCCCGGGCCTCGCCCCGGGCGGCCTGGGTCGCCCCGCTTGGCGCGGGCGCAAATGACCAGGTGGCCGCGCCCTCGGCCCGCGGGTAGTGCAGGCAGGCATGGGCTGACAGGTCTTGCGGCACCTGCGGCGCACCGCGCCGGCGCAGGTAGGCACGGCTGGCCACCAGCACGGCCCGTGTATCGGCCAGCTTCTGGGCCACGTGGGTCTCGGGCGGCGAATTGGTGTGCCGGATGGCCAGGTCGTAGCCCTCCAGTGCCAGGGAGCGCAGTCGGTCTGACAGGTCCAGCTCCACCCGCACCTCGGGGTGCGCGCGCAGAAACTCGGGCAGGCGCGGCACCAGGTGCTGCCGACCAAAGGCCACCGGCGCGGTCACGCGCACCAGCCCGCGCGGGGCCGCGGCCAGGTCGCGCACGCCGGCAAAGCTGCGGCCGATCTCGTCAAACAAGCCCCGGGTCTGGTCCACCAGCCGCTCACCGGCCTCGGTCAGGCGCACGCTGCGGGTGGTGCGCTGCACCAGGGCCACGCCGGCGGCGCGCTCCAGCTCGGCGATGTGCTGGCTCATGGCGGCCTTGCTCACGCCCAGGCGCGCGGCGGCGGTGGTGAAGCTCTTGTGTTCGCCCAGCACGGTGAGCCAATGCAGGTGCGACCACAGCGTTTCGACTTTTTTCTCGTTCATCTCTCCATTGTTCACCATTGCGAACAACAAGTTCAAGCGCCATGGCTGTACGGCAGGCCCCCGCTTTCCTAGACTGCGGGCACCAGGGCGAGATTTCCTGCCGCCCTCCCCCTTCAACGCCAGAGGTAAGCCCATGTCCCAGACCGCTCCCGTTGCCATTGCCCACCACATCGCCGGCCAGGTGGCCAGCGGCTCGTCCAGCCGCGCGCAAGACGTGACCAACCCCGCCACCGGCGCCGTCACTGGCCGCGTGTCGCTGGCCAACGCCGCCGACGTGAACGCCGCCGTGGCCGCCGCGCAAGCCGCCTTCCCGGCCTGGGCCGACACCCCGCCCATCCGCCGCGCCCGGGTGATGTTCAAGTTCCTGGAACTGGTGAACCAGCACAAGGACGAACTGGCCCGCCTGATCACCGCCGAGCACGGCAAGGTGTTCACCGACGCGCAGGGCGAGGTGGCGCGCGGCATCGACATCATCGAATTCGCCTGTGGCATTCCGCAATTGCTCAAGGGCGACTTCACCGACCAGGTCTCCACCGGCATGGACAACTGGACGCTGCGCCAGCCCCTGGGCGTGGTGGCCGGCATCACCCCCTTCAACTTCCCCGTCATGGTGCCCATGTGGATGTTCCCGGTGGCCATTGCCGCGGGCAACACCTTTGTGCTCAAGCCCAGCCCGCTGGACCCCTCGCCCTCGCTGCTGATGGCCGATCTGCTGAAGAAGGCCGGTCTGCCGGACGGCGTGTTCAACGTGGTGCAAGGCGACAAGGAAGCCGTGGACGCGCTGCTGGAACACCCCGACGTGAAGGCCATCAGCTTCGTGGGCTCCACCCCCATTGCCAACCACATCTATGAAACCGGCGCCCGCCACGGCAAGCGCGTGCAGGCCCTGGGCGGCGCCAAGAACCACATGGTGGTGATGCCCGACGCCGACCTCGATCAAGCGGTGGACGCGTTGATCGGCGCGGCCTACGGCTCGGCCGGTGAGCGCTGCATGGCCATCAGCGTGGCGGTGCTGGTGGGCGACGTGGCCGACAAGATCATCCCGAAGCTGATCGAGCGCACCAAGGCGCTGAAGGTGCTCAACGGCACCAACCTTGCCGCCGAGATGGGCCCCATCGTCACCGAGGCCGCGCGCCAGCGCATCAGTGGCTACATCGACGCCGGCCAGAAGGAAGGCGCGCAACTGCTGGTGGACGGCCGCGGCTTTGATGGCCAGCAGGCTGGCGAGGGCTGCGCCAACGGCTTCTGGCTGGGCGGCACGCTGTTCGACCACGTGACCACCGACATGAAGATCTACAAGGAAGAAATCTTCGGCCCGGTGCTGAGCTGCGTGCGCGTGCCCGACTTTGCCCAGGCGGTGCAGATCATCAACGACCACGAGTTCGGCAACGGCGTGAGCTGCTTCACCCGCGATGGCAACGTGGCGCGCGAGTTCGCCCGCCGCATCCAAGTGGGCATGGTCGGCATCAACGTGCCGATTCCCGTGCCCATGGCCTGGCACGGCTTCGGCGGCTGGAAGAAGAGCCTGTTTGGCGACATGCACGCCTACGGCGAAGAAGGCGTGCGCTTCTACACCAAGCAGAAGTCGATCATGCAGCGCTGGCCCGAAAGCATTGGCAAGGGCGCCGAGTTCGTGATGCCGACGGCGAAGTAAGAAGCCCCCCTGCGCGCCTGCGGCGCTTCCCCCCGGAGGGGGGACGCCACCTGGCGGCCCGGCGGAGCCGGTTCCGCGGTGGCCCTGGGTTTTGGGGCTTGGCGCTCGACGGGGTCTTAGCCCCGGGTGGGGGCACGCTGCCTGGTGGCTCGGCCTGAGCTGGTCGAAGGGCGGTTCCGCGGTGGACCTGGGTTTGGGGGGGGTGGCGCTCGATAGGGGTCTTCGCCCCGGAGGGGCTTGGCGCGCGGCGCGGTTCCGCTCAGATGCCCAATGCCTCGGTGGCCTTGATGATCTGGCGGGCCACCTGCTCGATGGGTTCGCGCTGCAGCATGGCCTTTTCGCGGAGCAACTCGTAGGCCTCGTCTTCTTTCAGGCGGCGCGCGTCCATGAGCGCACGCGTGGCCTTCTGGATGAGGTGCTGGTGCGCGGCCTTTTGTTCCAGCCGCTGGATGTAGTGCTCGCGTGTGCGCCGCTGCTTGCTCTGGTGCAGCGTGAGCGCCAGGGCGGTGAGCACGCCTGCAGGTCGCACGGGTGAGGCGATGGTGGTGAAGGCATCGAGGTGCAGCACGGCCGCAAGGGTGATGGGGTTTTCAAACGCCACGATGGGGATGACGGGCGGGGCACCGGGCTTCTCCAGCCAGGGACAGGGTTGAGACAGCGTGTCGGGGTGCACCGCCAGCAACACCATGTCGGTGCCCGGTGGTGGCGCATCCAGCAGGGGCCACTGGCACGAAAACACGCAACCGATGCGCGACAGTTGATCTACCAGTTCTTCCCGGTCCCGGTCATCCGGGTGCACCACCAGCAAGCGCAGCGCGCGAATGTCTTTGAGGATGGTCTGGCTGACGTTGGGTCGCGTCATGGGGCCCCCACGGCAAGCAGTGCATCCGCGTGACCTGAGCCGGGCGCAGTGACAGTCGCCCAGTCGGGGGGCACGTGCGACATCACATAGGGATCGGCGGCCACCGGCTCGGGCGCCTGGGCCAGGATGTCGAAGCTGCCAAGGGCATTGCAGCGCCCGATGCGGGCATTGAGGTGCGTGTGGTGGTTGTGCCCATCCACCCGAATCAGACCCTGCGGCGCTTGCAGGCTCAGCCCGGCCATGGCGCGCGCGATGTGCGCGGGCTCGGCACTGCCGGCGGCCGCGATGGCCTTGGCCAGCAAGTGGGTCTGCACGTAGGCCGCTTCCCAGCAGGCATTGCTGCGCGCGGCGGCGCCGAAACGCTGGCGGTAGCGCCGCAGGGCCTGCTGATTGGCTTCGGTTTGCACTGACTCAAAGTAGCTGGCGCAGGTGATCAGGCCTTCCGCGAGGTCGGCACCCATGGCCTCGATGTCGGCCTCGCAGCACATGTGGCTGGCGATGGGGGTCTTCAGCCGATCCAGGCCGGCCTTGGCAAGTGCCGTGTGCAACAAGGCCATACCCTCTCCCACCACCGTGGAGTAGACGAAGTCGGCCCCGCTGCGTCGAATGGCCTGCGCCACGGCCTGGTAGTCCGGCGCAGTGGCGTCCAGCGGCAGATAGATTTCCAGCGCCTTGCTGCCGCCGCGCTCGTAGATGAGGTCGCTCATCACGCGGTTCGCTTCGTAAGGACAGACGTAGTCAGACCCCACCATGGCCACGCGGCTGCCGTGGCGCGCCAGCATGTGGCCCGCCAGCGGCAGGATGTTTTGGTTGGGCGCGGCACCCCCGTAGAACACGTTACGGCTGAACTCGAAGCCCTCGTAGGCCGCCCCGTAAAACAGCAGCGCGTCGTGACGTTCCACCAAGGGAATCACGGCCTTGCGTGCGCTGGACATGTAGCAGCCCAGAAACAAGCGAATGCCACGCTCAAAGATGAGCTGTTCGCTCAACTGGCCGTAGCGCCGCGGGGAAGAGGCCGGATCGACGCACACGGGGGCGATCTCCCGCCCCAGCACGCCGCCAGATTCGTTGATTTCGTCTGCCGCCAGCAGCACGGCGCGGCGCTGGGTTTCCTCCACCGCGGCAGTGATGCCGCTGGAGGAAAACAAGACGCCAATTTCGATCGGTTCCATGGGCATTGACCTGGTGTGCCAGCGCGCCGCCTGGCACCGCCTTGGTGCCGCGCAAGCGCTGGGAAGGAAGCAAACCGGTGCGGCCGCGCCAAGCGTGTGCATAGCCAACCCCAGCAATTGGGCTGCTTGCGCAAGAAGTGCGCCATCGCCCTGCGGGTGGCGGGCGGCGCACAAGGTGGCACGCCCCTTGCAAAGCCATGAGAGTCTCGCGACCGCGCACCACCATCAAGCGCACGAGACACGTTGCTGCGGACAAAGGCGTCCACAGCGGCACCGGCAAAAGAGCCCGACCCCCTACAGGGGTACGGGCTTTTTTTATTGGCGAATTTCTTCAGTCGGAGTGATGCAATGAAAAGACGCAATTTCCTGTCGGCCGTGGGTTCGGGTGTGGTAGCGGCATCGGCGGGCAGCCTGCCGCAGGGTGTGCTGGCCGCCACGCCTGCGGGCAATGGCCCGGTGAAACTGGGCCTGCTGTTTTCGCAATCGGGGGCCATGGCGAACAACGAGTCGCTGTTAAAGGACATCTCGCTGATGACCATTGACCAGCTCAACGCCAAGGGCGGCGTGCTGGGTCGCAAGGTGGAAGGTGTGGTGGTGGACCCGGCCAGCGACTGGCCGATGTACGCCCAGATGAGCAAGCAGTTGATCCTAAGCGACAAGGTCTCGGCGCTCTTCGGTTGCTGGACCTCGGTGTCGCGCAAGTCGGTGTTGCCAGTGGTGGAGGCCAATGACAGCCTGCTCTTTTACCCGCTGCACTTCGAGGGCGAAGAGCAATCGAAGAACGTGGTGTACCTGAACTCGCCGCCCAGCAGCTCGGTGCTGCCAGCGGTGGAGTACCTCATGACGCCCCAGGGCGGCGAGGCCAAGCGCTTCTTCATGCTGGGCAGCGACTATGTGTGGCCGCGCACCATCAACAAGATGCTCAAGGGCTACCTCAAGACCAAAGGCGTGCCGGACAGCGCGATCCGCGAGCAGTACGTGCCTTTCAGCCACTCGAACTTCCAGTCGATCGTGCGCGAGATCAAGGCCTTTGCCGCCCAGCCAGGCGGCCAGGCCATCGTGGTGCTGACCGTGGTGGGCGACTCGATCCCCGCCCTGTTCAAAGAGGCGATCAATCAGGGCATTCGCGCCACCGACATCCCGATCCTTGGCCTGGACGTGGTGGACAGCGACCTGGAAGGCCTGGACACCACCCCGCTGGTGGGCCACCTGAGCTGCTGGTGCTACTTCCAGAACATCGACACGCCGGCCAACCGCCAGCTCAAGACCGACTGGGCCAACTACGTGAAGGCCAAGCAGCTCAAGCACCGCCCCGACATGGTGATCGACCCGATGGTGAGCACCGTCATGGGCATTCAGTTGTGGGCACAGGCCGCCACCAAGGCCAAGTCGTTCGAACCGGCCGCCGTGCGAAAGGCCATGGCAGGCATGACGGTGGTCGACCCCGCGGGCTACACCGCCCGCATGGACGCCAGCAACCAATACCTGTGGCGCGGCACCATGATCGGCTCGATCAACGCCAAGCAGGGCTTCGACATCCTCTGGAAGTCGAAGGACATCGTCAAACCCGTTCCCTACAGCCCTTTCATCAAGGGCTGACGGGTCCGGCCAGTGGCCGGTTTGGGGCCGACGTGCAACGCACGTCGGCCAGGCATGACTGCGGGGTGAATTGATGGCATCTGTTTCTGTTCGATTGCGAGGGCATGGCCTTTGGCGACGCTGGCTGCGGCACGTGTGGCTGCTCAGCCTGTGCTGTCACCTGCTGCCGGCTCAGGCGGCGCTGCCCACCGACGAGCGCCGGGCCTTGGTGGTGGCGCTGTGCACCCAGCCGGCGGCCTATCGCGCCACGCTGGACCGGGTGGTGCAGGCGGTGGTGGGCTCGTCGGCCGAAGACGCGGCCTGGGGTCAGGCATTGCTGAAGGGGCTGGCCGATGTGGCGCTGGTGTGCCGCGAACAGGGAGGCCCAGTGTTCAAGCGCGCCGATGGGCACGTGGATGCCGCCACCCTGCAAGCGGTGAGCGAGGCGGTGGACGAGTTGCCCATGGTGCCCAGCCTGGTGCTGGCGCGCCTGCTCAAAACCTCGCAAGCCGAGGCTGAACTGTTCAGCCCCGACGTGGGCACCCGGCGGGCCGCCGCCCTACGCATCAGCCAAGCTTACGCGCAAATCAACGAGCCCCTGGTGCGCCAGGCACTGGCCAAAGCGAGCGACCCCGAGGTGGTGGCGACGCTGGAGCTGGCGCTGGCCAAACGGCGACTGGCCAGTGACAACGCGCAAGACCGCATCAACGCCATTCGCGCGTTGACCAAGGCCCCCAGCGAAGCCACGCGCACCCTCTTGAGCAACCACCTGGAGGCCAACCCCAGCCTGGACGGGCCAGAGCGCGACGCCGTGGCGCAGGCCCTGGCCAGCATCGACCGGGCACTGAAGCTGGGCCAGATCGGCTCGATTGCCTTCAGCGGCCTGAGCTACGCGGGGGTGCTGCTCATCACGGCGCTGGGGCTGTCCATCGTGTTCGGGCTGCTGGGCGTGATCAACCTGGCACACGGCGAGTTCATCATGCTCGGCGCCTACGCCACCTTCGTGGTGGAGAAGTGGCTGCAAGCCTACGCACCGGGCTGGTTCGATGCCTATGTCTTCCTGGCCATTCCCTTCGCCTTCGTGGTGTGCGGGCTGATCGGCATCGTGCTGGAGATGACCGTGATCCGCCACCTCTACAAGCGGCCGCTGGAAACCTTGCTGGCCACCTGGGCGGTGAGCATCGCGCTCATCAAGCTGGTGCAGATCGTGTTTGGTTCACAGAACGTCGAGTTCATCACGCCGTCGTTCCTGCAAGGTGGCGTGCAGGTCTCGGCCGGCTTCTTCATCACCTGGAACCGGGTGTTCGCCATTGCGTTGGCGCTGGCCATCTTTGGCGCCACCTATGGGCTGATCCGCCACACCCGCTTTGGCCTGCTGATTCGCGCCACCACCCAGCGGCGCGACACCGCGCGGGCCCTGGGCCTGCCCGCGCCGACCATTGACCGCCTGGCCTTCGGCCTGGGCAGCGGCCTGGCCGGGCTGGCCGGCGTGGTGCTGACGCAGATCGCCAGCGTGAACCCCTCCATGGGCACCAGCTTTGTGGTCGATGCCTTCATGGTGGTGGTGCTGGGCGGGGCGGGCAGCCTGGTGGGCACCGCGGTCTCGTCGCTGATGCTGGGCGAGGTCAACCAGTTGATCGAGCCTTTCTACGGCGCGGTGGCGGCCAAGGTGGCCGTGCTGCTGCTCATCGTGTTGATCATCCAGCGCCGGCCGCAGGGGCTGTTTGCGCTCAAGACCCGGAGTTGAACCATGAGAACGCCGATTCCCCTTTTTGCCCAAGCGGGCTCTATGGGTCTGGCCTTGCCACTGTTGCTGCTGGCGGTGCTGCTTCCGCTGGCCAACTCCCTCTTTGCGGCCGGGCATCCGCTGCACCTGTCGCTGTTCGTGGTGAACCTGATTGGGCAGGTGCTGTGTTTCGCGCTGCTGGCCCTGGCCCTGGACTTTGTCTGGGGCCTGCTCGGGGTGCTCAGCCTGGGACACGGCATCTTCTTTGGCATTGGCGGCTACGTGATGGGCTTTTACCTGCTCAACGCCGCCTACGCCGACACGCAGGTGCTGCCCGACTTCATGCAGTTCATGGGCTGGACCAGCTTCCCCGCCGCGCTCCAACCCTTTGCCTCGCTGCCGGTGGCGCTGCTGCTGGGGCTGCTGATGGCGGTGATCGTGGGCGGCGTGGTGGGCCTGGCGGCGTTTCGCTCGCGCATCAACGGGGTGTACTTCTCGATCATCACCCAGGCGCTCACCTACGCCTTGATGCTGCTGCTCTTCAACAACGACCTGGGCCTGGGCGGCAACAACGGCCTCACCGGCTTCACCCTGCTCGGCGGCTTCGAGCTGGCCCGCGAATCGACGCAAGTGGGGCTGGCCAGCCTCTCGGCCCTGGTGCTGGCGGGGGTGTTCTTCCTGCTGCGCTGGCTGGCGCAATCGGGCTTTGGCCAAGCCATGGTGGCGGTGCGCGACGACGAGGCGCGGCTGCGCTTCCTGGGTTACCGCACCGACCGCATCAAGCTGGCCGCGTGGTGCCTGTCGTGCGCCGTGGCGGCCCTGGCCGGCATGCTCTACGTGCCCCAGGTGGGCATCATCAACCCCGGCATCGTGTCGCCCATGCTGTCGGTGGAGATCGCGGTGTGGGTGGCCATCGGCGGGCGCGGCACCTTGACGGGCGCGGTCCTGGGGGCGGCCATCATCAGTTGCCTGAAGTTCTGGCTGAGCGCCGAGATCCCCAGCCTCTGGCCCTTCGTGCTGGCCGGCATCACCTTGCTCATCACCGTGGCCTTGCGAAACGGGTTATGGGGTGGCTGGCAGCAGTGGCGCACCGCGAGGGCTGCCGCATGACCGCCAGCACCGCGCTCTACATCAACGGCCTCAGCGTGCGCTTCGGTGGCTTCGCCGCCATCACCGACCTGACGCTGGAGATCCGCTACGGCGAAACCCGTGCCCTGATCGGCCCCAATGGCGCCGGCAAGACCACGCTGATGGACGTCATCACGGGAAAGACCCGACCGGTGGCCGGCGAGGTGTTTCTGGACCGCACGCTCGACCTGGCGGCCCTGGGTGAGGCCGACATCGCCCGCGGCGGCGTTGGCCGCAAGTTCCAGAAGCCCAGCGTTTTCGAGGCCTTGCCGGTGGTGCAGAACCTCGAACTCGCGGTGCGCCGTGGCCTGGGCTGGAGCGACATGGTGCGCTCGCGGCTGAGCCTGGCGCAGCGCCAGCGCATCGACGAGGTGACCACCACCATCGGGCTGCAAGACCAGCGCCAGCGCCTGGCCGGCGAGCTGTCGCACGGCCAGAAGCAATGGCTGGAGATCGGCATGCTGCTGGTCGCCGACCCCAAGGTCCTGCTGCTCGACGAGCCCGTGGCCGGCATGACCGAGGCCGAGACCGAGCGCACGGTCGAGCTGATCGCCTCGCTGCGCTCGCCGCAGCGCGCCATCGTGGTGGTGGAGCACGACATGGAGTTCGTCGAGCACGTGGCCGATCTGGTGAGCGTGTTGCACGAGGGGCGCCTGCTGGGCGAGGGCTCGATGCAGGCCGTGCGCGCCAACCCGAAGGTCATTCAGGTCTATCTCGGAAGGTGACAAGCATGCTCACGATTGAAGGACTCAACCAGTACTACGGCAGCAGCCACGTGCTGCGCCAGGTGAACCTGCACGTGGCCGACGGTGGCTGCACCGTGCTGCTCGGTCGAAACGGGGTGGGCAAAACCACGCTGCTGCGCTGCCTCATGGGTTTGCTGCCGATTCGCTCGGGCCAAGTGGCGTTCAACGGGCAGGACGTGGCCCACTGGACCCCCGAGGCCCGAGCCCAGGCCGGCATGGGCTACGTGCCACAAGGCCGCGAGGTGTTTCCCGAACTCACCGTGCGCGAGAACCTGATGGTGGGCGAGTTCACCGCCGGGCGGCGGCCTCGAGTGGGCAATGCGGCCAATACCCGGCTGCCACGCCACACCCACGAGGACGTGATCAACCTGTTTCCCGTGCTCAAGACCATGGGTCACCGCCTTGCCGGCAACCTCTCTGGCGGCCAGCAACAGCAACTCGCCATCGGCCGCGCCCTGCTGACCCAGCCCAGCCTGCTCATCCTGGACGAACCCACCGAGGGCATTCAGCCCTCCATCGTGCAAGAGATACAGGCCGTGATTGCCTCGCTCAAGGGCCAACTCTCCATCTTGCTGGTGGAGCAGTACGTGGACTTCGCCGAGTCGGTGGCCGACCACTTCACCGTGCTCGTGCGCGGGCAGGTGGTGGCTGCCGGCGAAGGCCACCAAATGGCGAGCACCGACATCCGATCCCTTATTTCGGTCTGAGCCCTTCGGGCGACCGACATCCCCAACCCCAACCACAGCAAGGAGAAACCATGGACTGGCTAAAACAATCGATCATGCACAAGCGAGGCGTCGCGCGCGGCCAGGTGGGGCAGACCCATGAACTCAGCGAGGCCCGCCAAGGCACCTTTCACTACACCATCGGCCCGTACTCGCAGCCGGTGATGCAGGTGGCCCCGGGCGACCGCATCGTGGTGGACACCCGCGACGCCTTCGACGGCAAGATCCAGACCGAGCAAGACCTGCCCAGCCAGAAGCTGCGCGTGCCCTTCCTGAACCCGCAAAGCGGGCCGATCATGATCGACGGCGCCGAGAAGGGCGATGTGGTGGCCGTCTACATCGAATCCATGCTGCCCCGCGGCGCCAACCCGCGCGGCACCTGCTGCCTGATTCCGCGCTTCGGCGGCCTGGCGGCCACCGACTTCACTGCCCTGCTCAACGAGCCGCTGCCCGAGATCACCCGCAAGATCGACCTCGACGAAGAAGGTGTGTACTGGAGCCGCCGCGTCACCCTGCCCTACCGCCCGCACATCGGCACCCTGAGCCTGTCGCCCGAGATCGACTCCATCAACTCGCTCACGCCCGACAACCACGGCGGCAACATGGACGTGCCCGACATGGGCCCGGGCAGCATTACCTACCTGCCGGTTCGCTCACCGGGCGCACGGCTCTTCATTGGCGATGCCCACGCCTGCCAGGGCGACGGCGAGGTGTGCGGCACGGCGGTGGAGTACGCCAGCCGCACCACGATTCACGTGGACCTCATCAAGGCATGGGAGATCGACTGGCCCCGGTTGGAAACCGAGGACAAGATCATGGCGATTGGCAGCGCGCGCCCCCTGGAGGACGCCACGCGCATTGCCTACCGGGAACTGGTGCTGTGGATGGCCGCCGAGTACGGCTACGACCGATGGGACGCCTACATGATGCTCAGCCAGTGCGGCAAGGTGCGCCTGGGCAACTTCGTCGACCCCAAGTACACCGTGGCCGCTGGCGTGGAAAAGAAGTACCTCGCCGACTTCGCCTGACCCGCCGCCCCCGACAGGAGAGAACCCCCATGGACTTGAAACTCAAGGGCCTCAAGGCGGTCGTCACCGGCGGCACCAAAGGCATCGGGCGCGCCATCGTCGAGACGCTGCTGGCCGAGGGCACATCGGTGGCCTTCTGTGCGCGCAACGCTGGCGAGGTGGCGCAGGCGCAAGCCGAACTGCAAGCCAAAGGTGGCGTCGCGATCGGCCGCCCCGTGGACGTGGGCGACGGCCCCGCGCTCAGCGCCTGGGTGGCTGACATGGCCGTGGCACTCGGCGGCATCGACATCGTGGTGGCCAACGTGAGCGCGCTGGCCATCGCCAACGACGAGGCCGCCTGGCGCACCGGCTTCGAGGTGGACCTGATGGGCACGGTGCGCCTGGTGGAAGCGGCCCTGCCTACGCTGGCGCACAGCGCGCACCCGGCCGTGGTCACGATCGCCAGCGTCTCGGCGCGCGAGATCGACTTTGCCTCGGGCCCCTATGGCGCCTTCAAGGCGGCCATCGTGCACTACACCCAGGGCCTGGCCTTTCACCTGGCGGGCAAGGGCATCCGCGCCAACACAGTCTCGCCTGGCAACACCTACTTTCCCGGGGGCGTCTGGAGCCAGATCGAAACCGGCAACCCCCAGCTCTTTGCCGAGGCCCTGGCACTCAACCCCACCGGGCGCATGGGCACGCCGCAAGAGATGGCCAACGCGGCCGTGTTCCTGGCCAGCCCGGCGGCGAGCTTCATCACCGGCACCAACCTGGTGGTGGATGGCGCGCTCACCCGAGGCGTTCAGTTGTGACGCGCCCCCTGCACCCCTCGGGCACCGGCAAGACCTGAGAGGTGCAGCCGCTCAGTCCAGCCCCAGCCGCTTGAGGCGGTAGGCCAACTGCGCCCGCGTGAGCCCGAGTTGCCGCGCGGCCTCGGCCACGTTGTAGCGGCTGGCCACCAGCGCGTTGCGGTACTGCTGCGCCTCTTGCCGGTTTTTTGAAGGCCGCCTTCCCGCGCCTTCGCCCGCGCCATCACTCGGGCTGGTGGCCGGCTGGCGGGTGGTGGTGAGCCGCCCGCCCTCGCCCAGGCCCAGGGGCATCTGGCCTTGCACCTCGCCACTGCGAAACAGGTGGTGCACGTCGATGGGCTCGTCTTGCCCGGCCAGGATCACGCCACGCTCCACCAGGTTTTGCAGCTCGCGGATGTTGCCCGGAAAGTCGTACTGCAGCAGGGCGCGCACGGCGCGTGGCGTGAAGCCCGGCACCTGGCGCTGGTGCTGCTGGCGGTAGCGGCGCAGAAAGGCCTCCATCAGCAGCGGAATGTCGTCTCGCCGCTCTTTCAGCGGCGGCAGGTGAATGGGGAACACATTGAGGCGGAAGTAAAGGTCTTCGCGAAAGCGCCCGGCAGCCACCTCGTCGCGCAGGTCCACGTTGGTGGCGGCCACCACGCGCACGTCCACCGTGGTTTCGCGCACCGCGCCCATGCGCTCGATGCGCCGCTCTTGCAGGGCGCGCAGCAGCTTGCCCTGGGCCGCGAACGAGAGCGAGGCGATTTCGTCCAGGAACAGCGTGCCGCCGTTGGCGCGCTCGAAGCGCCCGGGGCGCGAGGTGGTGGCACCGGTGAAGGCACCGCGCTCCACGCCGAACAGCTCGGATTCGATCAGCGTGTCGGGAATGGCCGCGCAGTTGAGGGCCACGAATGGCGCCTGGGCGCGCGGGCTGATGCGGTGCAGCGTCTGCGCGAACAGCTCTTTGCCCGCGCCCGATGGCCCGGTGAACAGCACGGTGGCGCTGGTGGAGGCCACGCGCTCGATCAGGTGCCGCGCCGCGCTGAAGCTGGCGGAAATGCCAATGAGTTCGCCGTCGGGGAAGCGGCTGTCGTCGTCCAGCGGGCGGCTGACCTCTGAGATTTGCGGGGCCACGCTGCGCCCCACCTGGCGCGCCGAGTGGTCGGGCAGGAAATGGTGCTGGTCCAGCTCGGGGTCGTCCCATTGGTCGGCCGGGCGCCCCACCACGCGGCAGACCTCATCGCCCATGGAGCGACAGGCCACCTCGCGAAAGATGATGAGCTTGCCCATGAAGGCACTGGCGTAACCGCTGGCGTAGCCCACCTGCATCCAGCAGGCCGGGTCGGAGCCAATGTCGAAGGCGGCAATGTGCTCATCGTCTTCGGACGAGTCGTGCCACAGGTACTCGGCGTAGAAGTCGCCGCGGGCAATGTCGAACTGAAAGGCCACGGTCTCGGGCCGCACGATGCCCTCCAGCCCGTGCAGGCGGGGCCCAGCGTCGAAGGTGTTGGCCGGGTCGCTGTCGGGCCAGGTGCGGCGAACCATCTCGGCGTCGCGCGCGCCGGCCATGTAGCCCACGCGGGTGAGCAGCGAGCGGGCCCCTTCCTGGCCCAGCCGGGCCACCAGTTCGCGCCGCATGGCCCCGTAGGTGGACGAGCGCCACAACAGCATGCGCTGGTCGTTCAGCCAGATGCGGCCATCGCCAGGCGAGAAGGCCAGGCTCTCGGCCAGCTCTCGCAAGGTGGGGCTGGCGCCTTCGTCCAGGTCGGCGCTGGTGCGCACCAGCGCGCGGTGCTGGCGCAGTTCGGCGAGCGACACCGTGTCGGGAACGGGAGGGGTTGTCATGGCCGTGGCGTCAAACGACGGGTATTTTGATTAACTTTTGATCATAAGTTATTGATCAATTTCCACGGTTTCCACTCGGGGATAACCCTGAACGCCGCCGCCAAGTCACTGATTTGTCACGGTTTTTTTGGGGTCACTTCTTTGGCACAGGGGTTGCGAACGCTGCCGTCGGCGCGCCGAGCCGCGCCGTTTTTGCCTCGGGCTGGACCACCCGCTGCACGCGCAGCAGGGACATCCATGCCGCCCTTTTCCGAACAACGAAGGACGACAATGCATTCGATTTCCCTGCTGATCAACGGCAAAGCGGTGGCGGCAGCCAATGGCGCCACGTTCACCCGGCAAAACCCGTTGGACGGCAGCGTGGCCACCACGGCCCCCGCCGCCACCGTGGCCGACGCCATCGCCGCCGCCGACGCCGCCGGCCAGGCCTTCACCGCCTGGGCGGCCATGGGGCCGGGCGAGCGTCGCGGCCTGCTGCTGAAAGCCGCCCAGGCGCTGGAAGCCAAGGCCCAGGCCTTCACCGAGGCCATGGCGCAGGAAACCGGGGCATCGGCCATCTGGGCCGGCTTCAACGTGCACCTGGCCGCCGGCATGCTGCAAGAAGCCGCCGCGCTGACCACGCAGATCGCGGGTGAGGTGATTCCGTCCAACGTGCCGGGCAGCCTGGCCATGGCCGTGCGCCAGCCCGCCGGCGTGGTGCTGGGCATCGCGCCCTGGAACGCCCCGGTGATCCTGGCCGTGCGCGCCATCTCCACCGCCCTGGCCTGCGGCAACACCGTCATCCTGAAGGGCTCTGAGCTGTGCCCCCGCACGCACAGCCTGATCATCGAGGCGCTGCAGGAAGCAGGCTTCCCGGCTGGCGTGGTGAACTACATCACCAACGCCCCGGCCGACGCCGGCGCCGTGGTGGAGGCCATGGTGGCCCACCCGGCCGTGCGCCGCGTGAACTTCACCGGCTCCACCAAGGTGGGCAAGATCATTGCGCAGACCTGCGCCAAGTACCTCAAGCCGGTGGTGCTGGAGCTGGGCGGCAAGGCGCCGCTGGTGATCCTGGACGACGCCGACATCGACGCCGCCGTGGACGCCGCCGCCTTTGGCTCGTTCATGAACTCGGGCCAGATCTGCATGAGCACCGAGCGAATCATCGTGGACGAGAAGATCGCCGACGAATTCGTGCAGAAGCTCACCGCCAAGGTGCGCAACCTGCCCCTGGGCGACCCGCGCCAGGGCCCGGTGGTGCTGGGCTCGGTGGTGGACATGAACACCGTGCAGCGCTGCAACGACCTGATCGACGACGCGCTGGCCAAGGGCGCCAAGCTCCTGTGCGGCGGCAAGGCCGAGAACACGCTGGTGCCGGCCACCCTCCTCGACCACGTGACGCCCGAGATGCGCATCTACCGCGACGAGTCTTTCGGGCCAGTGAAGGGCATCGTGCGCGTGTCGGGCGTGCAAGCCGCCATCGACTGCGCCAACGACAACGAATACGGCCTGGCCGCCGCGGTGTTTGGCCGCGACTCGGGCCGCGCCTTTGAAGTGGCCAAGCGCATCGAATCGGGCATCTGCCATGTCAATGGCCCCACCGTACACGACGAAGCCCAGATGCCCTTTGGCGGCGTGAAGGGCTCGGGCTACGGCCGCTTCGGCGGCAAGGCCGGTATCGACGCCTTCACCGAGCTGCGCTGGATCACCCTGCAGACCACCCCGCGCCACTACCCCTTCTGAGGGCGGGCGCCACACCGCTTCCCCCACCACGACAACGAGGAGCCAACACGTGAAATCCCCCTCTACCCGCCTGGGCCTGGCCATTGCCACGGCCTGGCTGGCCGGCCACGCCGGCCTGGCCAGCGCCCAGCAAACCATCACCGCCGGCCAGACCTTCTACCAAAAGGTCTGCGCCAAGTGCCACGAGGCCGGCATCGGCCCGGTGCTGCTGGGCCGCGGCCTGCCGCCCGAGGCCTTCCAGTACTTCGTGCGCCACGGCAGCGGACCCATGCCCGCCTTCCGCGTGACGGACATCGACGACGCCACCCTGAAAGAACTGGCGCAGTACCTGTCCACCTCCAAAGCGCCCGCGGGCAAGTGAAGGAGTCCACGCACATGACCACCCCAAGCTCTGACCGCCGCGACGTGCTCAAGGGCCTGATGGCCGCCGGCCTGCTGGTGTCCACGCCTTCGTGGGCCCGCTCGCTCTGGGCCACGGGCGATGCCCCCGCCGCCGCTGGCGCACCGGCCCTGGCTGTGTCCACCCTGGTGAGCGGCAGCGCGCTTGACAGCGCCTTCCTGGCCGGCGTGAACAGCGCCCTGCCCGGCCACGGCGCCGCGGCCGCGCACCAACTCAGCCAGCTTGACGCGGGCCTGTACCAGCAGCTCAACGCCCAGCTCAACGACGGCGAGCCCGGCCTGCTGGTGGGCCTGCTGGACGACGCCTCTGCCGTGCTGGTGCTGGACCTGCTGCGCTCGGCGGGCGCGCAGGTGCTGTCGGTGCAGCACCACCAAGTGGCCCAAGGCAGCGATGCCGCCGCCTGGGCACAAGCCCTGGGCCAATCCCTCATGAGCGACCGCGCGCTGCCCCAGGCACCTCAAGGCAACGGCGCCCTCAGCTGCGTGTCCCTGCGCTGCGTCATCTGAACCGGAGACCATTCCCATGAAGAAAAGCAAATACCTGGCCCTGCCCAAGGGCCTGAGCGAAGCCCGCTTTGACGCGGCCGTGGCCAAGTTCAAGGCCGCCCTGGGCCAAGACCAGGTACTCACCTCTGAAGAGCACCTGCGCCCCTACACCAAGGTGATGATGGCGGTGGACGCCGAGAAGCACACGCCCTCTGCCGTGGTGACCGCCACCTCGGTGGAGCAGGTGCAGGCCGTGGTGAAGATCTGCAACGAGTACAAGATCCCGGTGTGGACCATCTCCACCGGCCGCAACTTCGGCTACGGCTCGGCCGCGCCGGTGGAGCGCGGGCAGATCGTGCTGGACTTGAAGAAGATGAACAAGATCCTGCACATCGACCCCGAGCTGTGCACCGCCCTGGTGGAGCCCGGTGTGACGTACCAGATGCTGTACGACTACATCGAAGAGAACAAGCTACCGCTGATGCTCTCGTTCTCGGCGCCCTCGGCCATCGCCGGCCCGCTGGGCAACACCATGGACCGTGGCGTGGGCTACACCCCCTATGGCGAGCACTTCATGATGCAGTGCGGCATGGAAGTGGTGCTGGCCAACGGCGACGTGCTGCGCACCGGCATGGGCGGCGTGAAGGGCGACAAGGCCTGGCAGGTGTTCAAGTGGGGTTACGGCCCCACCCTGGACGGCATGTTCACCCAGTCGAACTACGGCATCTGCACGAAGATGGGCTTCTGGCTCATGCCCAAGCCCCCGGTGTTCAAGCCCTTCGAGATCAAGTTCGAGAACGACGCCGACATCAACGAAATCGTGGAGATGCTGCGCCCCCTGCGCATCGCCAACATCATCCCCAACTCGGTGGTGATCGCCGGCACGCTCTGGGAAGCCGCCACCTGTGGCGTGCGCCGCTCCGACTACCTCACCACCCCGGGCGCCACGCCGGATGCGGTGGTCGAGCAGATCCGCAAGGACAAGCACCTGGGCGCCTGGAACGTGTACTGCGCGCTCTACGGCACGCAAGAGCAGGTGGACGTGAACTGGAAGATCGTCACCGAAACCATCAAGCGCGCTGGCAAGGGCAAGATCGTCACGCAGGAAGAGGCCGGCAACACCCAGCCCTTCAAGTACCGCTCGCAGCTCATGTCGGGCGTGCCCAACCTGCAAGAGTTTGGCCTGTACAACTGGCGTGGGGGCGGTGGCTCGATGTGGTTCGCCCCCGTGAGCCAGGCCCGTGGCAGCGAGTGCGACAAGCAGTACGCCCTGGCCAAGAAGATCCTGAACAAGCACGGCCTGGACTACGTGGGCGAGTTCATCGTGGGCTGGCGCGACATGCACCACGTCATTGACGTGCTGTACGACCGCAACAACCCCGAAGAGACCCAGCGCGCCAACGCCTGCTTCCACGAACTGCTGGACGAGTTCGAGAAGGAAGGCTACGCCGTGTACCGCGTGAACACCGCCTTCCAGGAACGCGTGGCGCAGAGCTACGGCCCGGTCAAGCGCGACGTGGAGCGCAAGATCAAGCGCGCCCTCGACCCCAACGGCATCCTCGCCCCGGGCAAGTCGGGCATCCGCATCTGATCTGATCGGCACCCCTTGGGCCGGCCCCGCGCGGGGCCGGCCTGAGCGCTGCCTGAGCGCCCTCAGGCAGCGCTCAAAGTAGTCCCATCCACCACTGCGGCCATGTGCATGGGCCCTCCCCGCGCGGCGGGAAAGCCATAGCCCAGCACCCACACCAGATCAATGTCGCTGGCCCGGCAGGCCATGCCCTCGGCCAGCAGGGCTCGGCCCTCCTGCACCAGCGGCCCCACGCAACGCGCCACGATCTCCTCGTCGCTGGCGCAAGGTTTTTGCGCAATGCCCAGGGCCTGCGCCTCTTCGGCGCACACGCGCGCCAGGTCAGGGTCGGCCCGGGCCGTGCGCCCTTCGTACAGGTAATGCCCGCGGCCACTCTTGTGGCCAAAGCGCCCCAGCTCGGCCAGGCGCCGCGTGACGCGGCGGTAAGCCGGTGCATGGGGGAACTGCAGCGCCCGCGCGGCCAGCACCTGGCTCACCAGATCGGTGCCCGCCATGTCCAGGGTGCGACAAGGGCCCAAGGCAAAGCCAAAGGCCTCCAGCGCCTGGTCGATGCGCTCGGCCGGCGTGCCTTCTAGCTGAAGGGCATCCACCTCGCGCAGGTAGCCCTCGAACATGCGGTTGCCAATGAAGCCCCAGGCGTTGCCCGCCAGCACCGGGAGCTTGCCCAGGGCCTGGGCCAGCGCACGCGCCGTGGCCAGGGTGGCGTCAGTGGTGGCGCGCCCGCGCACGACCTCCACCAGCGGCGTCACGTGCGCCGGGGTGAGGAAGTGCATGCCCAACACCTGCCCCTCGCGCCCGCAGCCCTGCGCCAGCGCGTCGATGTCCAGCGTGGAGGTGTTGCTGATGAACAGCGCGTGTGCGGGACACACCGCGTGCAACTGCGCCATCACGGCCTGCTTCACGGCCACGTCTTCAAAGACCGCCTCAATCGCGGCGTCCACGTCGCTCAGTTCGCTCACCTCGGTGGTGGCGTGCAGCCGGGCCAGGCGCTCGTCGCGGGCGGTAGCCGCCAGGCGGCCACGGGCCACGGCCTGCTCCAGGCTTTGGCGCAGGCGCTGCAGGCCGCGCTCCAGGGCCTGGGGCGACTTGTCCAGCCACCGCACATCCAGACCGGCCGCCAGCGCGCACAGCGCGATGCCCTGCCCCATCGTGCCCGCTCCCACCACCGCCAGGCGACGAACCGGCGAGGCCAGTGAAGGCGATGGCCACTCGGCGCCAGTCTCGGCGGCTTCGCGCGCCTGGCACAGGTAGGCGTCGGCCCGCCTTTGGTCTGGCGCGCACTTCATGCAATTGTCGGACATTTAAAACCAACCCTCTCAAAAAAATTGTCGGACTCAAACGACCAGAAAAGCGTTTTCAACCGAACAAGTAGCGCAATAAACGATAACTTTCATTATCAAGACGGCTTTATGCCGGACAGATCAGGGTTTCCTCTAGCGCAACGGCGAGATTTTTGGTCGGACAATTATTCGCCATGGACACCGACATTGCCCCCACCACCACCCGAGCGACAGCCCCCGCGGGCGATGTCGCGGGCAGGCTTGACACACTGACCGCCTGGATGAGCACCCAGGGCCTGCTGCCCGCCAACGGCGAACTGGTGGCCCAGCGCATGGCCGGCGGCCAGTCGAATCCGTCGTGGCGGCTGCAGAGTGGTTCGCGGCAATGGGTCTTGCGCGCCAAGCCGGCGCCAGCCGCCCAGTTGCTGCCATCGGCCCACGCCATTGAGCGCGAGTACCGGGTGCTGCGCGCCTTGCAAGACACAGACGTACCAGTGCCGCGCGTGCAAGCCCTGTGCGAAGACGAGGCCGTGATTGGCGTGGCCTTCTACGTGATGGACTTCGTGCCGGGCCGCGTGTTCGCCGACCCCGCCCTGCCCGGCGTCGCCACCGACGCTCGCGCCGCCTACTACGACGCCGCCGCCCGCACCCTGGCCGCCCTGCACCGGGTGGACTGGCGCGAGCGCGGCCTGCTGGACTTCGGCCGCCATGAGGGCTATTTCAGTCGCCTCGTGCGCCGCTGGTCCCAGCAGTACCAGGCCACCCGCGAGCGGCCAGTGCCGGCCATGGAACGGTTGATGGACTGGCTGCCCGCGCACATTCCGGCCGAGGCCGACGGCGAGGCGGCCACCTGCATCACCCACGGCGACTTCCGCATGGAAAACCTCATGTTCCACCCCGAACGCCCCGAGGTGGTGGCCGTGCTCGACTGGGAACTCTCCACCCTGGGCCACCCCCTGGGCGACCTGGCCTACAACGCCCTGGCCTGGCACATGCCGGCCGGCATCCTGCGCGGCCTGGCCGACCTGAACCTGCCCGCCCTGGGCATCCCCAGCGAAAGCGAGTACCTGGCGGCCTATTGCCGCCACAGCGGCCGCGACCCGGCAGCGCTGGGACTGGGCTGGCCCTTCTACCTGGCCTTCAACCTGTTCCGGCTGGCCGCCATCCTGCAAGGCATCGGCCAGCGCGAGCGCGCCGGCACCGCCGCCAACGCCACCGCCCGCCAGATCGCCGACCTGGCCCCCGCCGTGGCCGGCTGGGGCTGGGCCATTGCCCAAGGCCAGCAGCCCGACTTCCGCCCCTGACAACCCGACCACTTCCCACCAGACCCTGCCCATGAGCTTCTTCCCCGACACCGACCGCGCGCGATCCCTGCGCGAAAAACTCACCCGCTTCATGGCGGAGCACATCTACCCCAACGAGGCCCAGGTGTGGCAAGAGGCGCACGCCCAGCGCTGGGATTCGCCCGAAGGCTGGACCGTGTGCCCCACGGTCGAGCGCCTGAAGGGCGTGGCGCGCGAACAGGGGTTGTGGAACCTGTTCCTGCCGCACTCGCCTCGGGTGCCGCAAGGCCTCTCCAACCTGGAATACGCGCAGTTGTGCGAAATCATGGGCCGCGTGCCATGGGCCAGCGAGGTCTTCAACTGCTCGGCACCCGACACCGGCAACATGGAAACGCTGGAGCGCTACGCCAGCGAGGAGCTGAAAGAACGCTGGCTGGAGCCGCTGCTGGAAGGCGAGATTCGCTCGGCCTTCCTCATGACCGAGCCCGCCGTGGCCTCGTCCGACGCGACCAACATCCAGTGCTCGATTCGCCGCGAGGGCGACGAATACGTCATCAACGGCCGCAAGTGGTGGTCGTCTGGCGCCGGCAGCCGCCGCTGCAAGGTGTTCATCGTGATGGGCAAGACCGACCCCGACGCGCCGCGCCACCAGCAGCAGTCGATGGTGGTGGTGCCGGCCGACACGCCCGGGGTGAAGGTGCTGCGCCCCCTCACGGTGTTTGGCTACGAGCACCCGCCGCTGGGCCACATGGAGGTGCTGCTGGAGAACGTGCGCGTGCCGGTGGCCAACATCCTGCTGGGCGAAGGCCGCGGTTTCGAGATCGCGCAAGGTCGCCTGGGCCCGGGCCGCATTCACCACTGCATGCGCTCCATCGGCGCGGCCGAGCGGGCGTTTGAACTGATGTGCGAGCGCCTGGCGGTGCGCAACACCTTCGGGCGCGCCTTGTCTGAGCAAGGCGTGTGGCACGAGCGCATCGCCGAGGCGCGCTGCATGATCGAGCAGGCCCGCCTGCTGACGATGAAAGCCGCCTGGATGATGGACACCGTGGGCAACAAGGCCGCGCAGGGCGAGATCGCCATGATCAAGATCGTGGCCCCGTCCATGGCCTGCCAGGTGATCGACTGGGCCATTCAGGCCTGGGGCGGCGCCGGCGTGTCGGGCGACACGCCCCTGGCCTACGCCTATGCCGACCAGCGCACCCTGCGCCTGGCCGACGGCCCCGACGAAGTGCACCGCCAGGCCCTGGCCAAGCTGGAACTCGCCCGCCTGGGCCTGCGGCGCAAGCCCACCCCTTCACCCGTTACCCGCGGTTGCTGAAGCGGCACAGACCGCCAGCACCACCTTTCCACCCCCACCATGAGGAGACACCCATGAAGTTCGTTCAACGCCGCCATTTCACCCACGCCCTGGTGGCCGCCTCTCTTGGCCTGTGCGGCCTGACCGCCCAGGCGCAAGACACCGCGCCCGCCAAAATCCTCGTCGGCTTCCCGGCCGGCGGCTCGTTCGATGCCATTGCCCGGCTGCTGGCCGAGAAAGCCCGGGTGGAACTCGGCCGCCCGGTGATCGTGGACAACAAGCCCGGCGCGGGCGGCCGCATCGCGGTGGATGCGCTGAAGGCCTCGCCCGCCGATGGCCGCGTGGTGATGCTCGGCCCGGACGCCCTGAGCTCCATCTACCCGTTCACCTTCAAGAAGCTCAGCTACGACCCCAAGAAAGACCTGGTGCCCATTGGCACCGTGGCCGAGTTCGCCTTCGGCTTCGCGGTGGGGGGCGGCGCCAAGATCAACAACTGGGCCGAGTACGTGGCCTGGGCGCGCAAGAACCCGCAGCAGGCCAACTTCGGCATTCCGGCGTTGGGCGCGCCGCACCACTTCTTCGGCATTGGCGTGGGCAACGCGATCGGCGTGCCGATGCAGCACATTCCCTTCCAGGGCAGCGCGCCGATCAACACCGCGCTCATGGGCGGGCAGATCAACGCCGCCATCGACGTGGCCAGCAGCCAGGTGGAACTGCACAAGGCCGGCAAGATCCGCCTGCTGGCCGTGTCCACCGAAGAGCGCATTCCCCAGGCCCCTGACGTGCCCACCTTCACCGAACTGGGCATGCCCTCCATCAGCAGCGCGGGCTTCAATGCCCTGTACGCCCCGGCCGGCACGCCACCGGCGGCGGTGGAAGCCTGGAGCCGCGCGCTGATGAAGATCATGGCCATGCCCGATGTGCGCGAGAAGCTCATTGGCATGGGCTACATGCCGGTGGGCAAGTCCACGCAAGAGCTGATCGACCGCCAGATTGCCTCGGCCCGCAAGTGGGAACCGCTGGTGAAGGCCTCGGGCTTCACGGCCGACTGAAGTGAAGCGGGGGTTAGCACCCCCGCTCCTAGAATTTCCGCTCCCCCACTTCACGCCCTGCCGAGATGACCCCACCGCGCCCGCGCTCGACCCCAGCCTACCGCGTCGTGTCCGAAGACCTGCGCCAACGCATCGTGCGCGGCGACATCCGCGCCGGCGAGGCGCTGCCCATCGAGGCCGACCTTTCGACACGTTACAGCGTGCACCGCTCCACCGTGCGCGAGGCCCTGCGGCAACTGGAGCAAGACGGCCTGGTGCGCCGCGAGGGCAAGCGCCTGGTGGTCACGGTACCGCGCCAGAGTGACCTCACCGGCAGCGCCGAGCGCGCGCTGCGCCTGCAGCGCGTGAGCTTTCGCGAAGTGTGGGAAGCCGCCACCACCATCGAGCCCATGTGCGCCCGCCTGGCGGCGCAGCGCGTCAGCGCCGAGCAACTGGCCCTGATGGAGCAGAACCTGCGCCTGACCGAAGCACTGGTGCAGGCCGGCGAATCGCCGGTGAAGGCCACCATCGAGTTCCAGTCGCTGGTGGCCGAGGCCGCGGGCAACCAGGCGCTGCTGCTGGCGCGCGCGCCCATCAGCCTGCTGATGCTGGCCGGCTACGCCGCCATCGCGCCGCGCCTGCCACAGTCGGGCCAGCGCCTGCTGGAGGCGCACCGCCAGGTGTTCGATTCCCTGCGCCAGCGCGACGCCGAGTCGGCCGAGGCCTGGACCCGCAAGCACCTGGCCGACCACCGGCGCGGCTTCGAGTTCGCGGGCGTTGACATGGAACAACCCATTCCCGCCGACCTGACCGGCGAACCACCCCAACCCTGAATTCCCTTCATGACACGCCACGTTCAACAGTTGATGGACCTCAGCGGCCGTACGGCCCTGGTCACCGGCGGTTCTCGCGGCCTCGGCCTGCAAATGGCCCATGCACTGGGCGAAGCCGGGGCCCGCGTGGTCGTGGCCGCGCGCAAGGCCGCCGAGCTGGAAGAGGCCGTGGCCCAGTTGCGCGCCAGCGGCATCCAGGCCGACTGGATCGCCGCCGACTGCGCCCGCGAGGACGACATTCGCCGCCTGGGCGATGAGGCCCTGCGCCTGCTCGGGCGCGTGGACATTCTGGTGAACAACGCGGGCGCTGCCTGGGGCGCGCCTGCCGAGGACCACCCCCTGGAGGCCTGGGACAAGGTGATGAACCTCAACGTGCGCGGCTACTTCCTGCTGAGCCAGCACATCGCCCGGCACGACATGATTCCCCGGCGCAGCGGCAGCATCATCAACATCGCCTCCATCGGTGGCCTGGGCGGCAACCGGCCTGAGATCCGCACCATTGCCTACAACACCTCCAAGGGCGCGGTGATCAATTTCACCCGCGCGCTGGCCACCGAGTGGGGCGCGCACGGCATTCGCGTCAACGCCATCTGCCCCGGTTTCTTTCCCAGCCGCATGACCCACGGCACGCTAGAGGCCCTGGGCGAGGAACGCCTGGCGGCCATGGCGCCGCTGCAGCGCCTGGGCGACGACGAAGACCTCAAGGGCATCACCGTGCTGTACGCCAGCGACGCGGGCAAGCACATCACCGGCCAGTGGCTGGCCGTGGACGGCGGCGTGAGCGTGGTGATCAGCGGCTAAACCACCAAGAGACCCGCCCATGAAACGCCCCAACCTCATCTTCATCGTGGCCGACGACCTCGGCTTCGCCGACCTGGGCTGCTACGGCGGCCGCGACGCGGCCTTTGGCCCGGTCTCGCCCGTGCTCGACCGCCTGGCGGCCAATGGCCTGCGCCTGACCGATGGCTACGCCAACTCACCGGTGTGTTCGCCCACGCGCTTCGCCATGATCACCGGCCGCTACCAGTACCGCCTGCGCGGCGCGGCCGAAGAGCCCCTGAGCGCCAAGGGCAAGGGCAGCACCACCCTGGGCCTGCCGCCGCAGCACCCCACCCTTCCCTCCCTCCTGCGCGACGTGGGCTACCGCACCGCCCTCATTGGCAAGTGGCACCTGGGCTACCCGCCCCACTTCGGCCCCACGAAGTCGGGCTACGACGAATTTTTCGGCGCTGTCTCTGGCGGGGTGGACTACTTCACGCACCACAGCCCCAGCGGCGCGCACGACCTGTACCTGGGCGAGGCCGAACACGCTGAAGAGGGTTACCTCACCGACCTGCTCTCACGCCGCGCGGTGGACTATGTGCACCGAATGGCAGACGGCGCGCGTGGCGACACGCCCTTCCTGCTGAGCCTGCACTACACCGCGCCGCACTGGCCCTGGGAAACGCGCGACGACGCGCACATCGCGCCCGACGTGGCCAAGAACCTCTTTCACCTGGACGGCGGCAACGTGGAGAGCTACCGCCGCATGATCCACCACATGGACGAGGGCATCGGCTGGCTGGTGCAGGCCCTGGAACAAGAGGGCCTGCTGCACGACACCCTGATCGTCTTCACCAGCGACAACGGCGGCGAGCGCTTCTCGGACAACTGGCCCCTGGTGGGCGGCAAGATGGACCTGACCGAGGGCGGCATCCGCGTGCCCTGGATCGCGCACTGGCCCGCCGCCATTGCGCCCGGCTCGGTCAGCTCGCAGCACTGCCTCACCATGGACTGGTCCGTCACCCTGATGGAACTCGGTGGCGCCAAGCCGGCACCGGGTCACGAGTGGGACGGTGTGTCACTGCTGCCGGTGCTACGCGACGCCACCCACACGTTCGAGCGCCCCATGTTCTGGCGCATGAACCACCGCGGCCAGCGCGCCATGCGCCTGGGCCGCTGGAAGTACCTGCGCGTGGACGGCCACGACTACCTGTTTGACATCAGCACCGACGCGCGCGAGCGCGCCAACCAGGCCCAGGCACAGCCACAGCGCCTGGCCCAGATGCGCGAGGCCTGGGAAGCCTGGGACGCGAGCATGCCCGCCATTCCCGACGACGCCACCGTGAGCCTGGGCTACTCCAAGGCCGACATGCCGCAGCGGTGATCACAAGGCAGGGCCCCCTTCGCGGGCCCTGGCCAACCTCCGTCAGAAACTGCCCGTGAAGCGATACCGCGAGGCGGGGTGCCACAGCGACGCCACCGAGGCCACCATGCCCTGCGAATGGGTCTGGCGGTGCAAGACCAGGCAGGGCTCGCTGGCGGGCATGTGCAGCATCTCCGCGATGCGGGGCGGCGGCTCGCAGGCCTCGATTTCGAAGTTCACGCCCTGCAAGGGGGCCACCCGCATGAGGTAGGCATTGGGCGTTTGCGTGGTGAAGTCCTGGCTGAGGTAGTCGGGCGCGACAGTGGGGTTGACGTGGCGGTCTTCCACCTGAATGGGCTGCTCGTTCTCGAAGTGCACCACCACCGAATGGAACAGCGTGGCCCCGGGCTTCAGGCCAAAGCGACGCGCCAGGCCCTCGCCCGCCCGCGCGCGCTCCAGCAACTGCAGCTCACTGCGATGGCGGTGCCCCCGCGCCGCGATCTCGTCGGCGATGTTGCGGATCTCGACCAGCGTGGCCTTGAACTTCTGCTGCGCCACGAAGGTGCCCGCGCCCTGAATGCGGTCCACCACCTGCTCGTCGCTCAGCTCGCGCATGGCGCGGTTCACGGTCATGCGCGACACGCCGAACTCGCGCGCCAGCGCCTCCTCACCGGGGATGGCATCGCCGGGCTTCAAGGCCCCCGACTGAATGCGATCGAGCACGTGCTGCTTGATGGTGAGGTAAGCGGGTCGTTTGTCGGACATAGGGTTTCCAATTAGGTTTCAGGCCCTTCGCTGCCTTGACAGCGAGGATTGTGGCCCATAGAGTTGTATATACATATACAGAGCAAATCGAACAACCTGTATATACATTAACACGAGGAGAAGTTTCATGACTGCCCACGCCATTCCCACCCAATCCGGCAGCCGCGCCACGGCGCTGCTGCGGCTGATCGCCTACAGCACCCTAGGCCTGGTGATGTTCTTCCTGCCGGTCGAGATCGCGGGCAAGTCCACTATCTTGTTTGACCACGCCGCCACCTGGCTGGCCACCCAGCAACGGCCGCTGGCAGTGACCTTCGTGCTGGCGCTCATGGTGTGGGGAGCCGCCTCACCTTTCATCAAGGGCAGCTGGCGCGCCAGCGTCACCACCACCGTGTTCAGTGCCCTCAAGGTGCTGGGCCTGGTGCTGGCGCTGATGTACCTCAGCGGCACGGGCCCGGCGGTGCTGTTCCAGAAGGACATGCTGCCCTTCCTGTTTGACAAGCTGGCCCTCACCGTGGGCCTGATCGTGCCCCTGGGCGCCATGGCCCTGGCCTTTCTGGTGGGCTTTGGCCTGCTCGAATTGGTGGGCGTGCTGATGCAGCCCATCATGCGGCCCATCTGGCGCACCCCGGGCCACTCGGCCATTGACGCCGTGGCCTCGTTCGTGGGCAGCTACTCGGTGGGCCTGCTGATCACCAACCGCGTGTACCTGGAGGGCAAGTACACCGCCCGCGAGGCCGCCATCATCGCCACCGGTTTTTCCACCGTGTCGGCGGCGTTCATGATCATCGTGGCCAAGACGCTGAACCTCATGGGCGCGTGGAACTTCTATTTCTGGTCCACCTTCGTGATCGCGTTCGCCGTCACGGCCATCACCGCCTGGCTGCCCCCGATCTCGCGCATGGACAACAGCGGCGGCGTGAGCGACAGCCTGCCCGCCGGCCGCACCCGCTGGCAAGCCGCCTGGGACGCTGGCCTTGCCCAGGCCCAGGGCTCGCCCGCCCTGTGGCGTGTGCTGCGCGACAACCTGCGCGACGGCGTGGCCATGGCCAGCGCGGTGGTGCCCACCATCCTGGCCGTGGGCCTGATCGGCCTGCTGCTGGCGCGCTACACCCCGGTGTTTGACCTGCTGGGCCTGCTGCTGGTGCCCTTTGTGTGGGTGGCCGGCCTGGCCGACCCCATGGTGACGTCCAAGGCCCTGGCCTCGGGCCTGGCCGAGATGTTCCTGCCCGCCATCCAGCTCAAGGGCGCCGATCCGGTGGTTCGCTACGTGGCGGCCGTGGTGTCGGTCAGCTCGGTGCTGTTCTTCTCGGGCTCCATTCCCTGCGTGCTGGCCACCCGCATTCCCCTGTCGCTGCGCCAGATGGTGGCCATCTGGTTTGTGCGCACCGTCCTCAGTCTGCTGATGGCCGCCGCCATCGGCCACCTTGCCCTTGCCCAAGGCTGGATCGCCTGATCTCGCCGCCCTTTCTCAGGAGTCCCCCATGACCACCAACACCGACCCCCGCCTCGACCCCACGCGCGTGATCCGTGCGCCCCGTGGCACCGAATTGCACTGCAAGAACTGGATCGCCGAAGCCGCCTACCGCATGATCCAGAACAACCTCGACCCCGAGGTGGCCGAGAACCCCACGCACCTGGTGGTGTACGGCGGCATCGGCCGCGCCGCGCGCGACTGGGCCTGCTTTGACCAGATCCTGGCCTCGCTCAAAGACCTGGACGAAGACGAGTCGCTGCTGGTGCAGTCGGGCAAGCCGGTGGGCGTGTTCAAGACGCACGCCAACGCCCCGCGCGTGCTAATCGCCAACAGCAACCTCGTGCCCAAGTGGGCCAACTGGGAACACTTCAACGAACTCGACCGCAAGGGCCTGTTCATGTACGGCCAGATGACCGCCGGTAGCTGGATCTACATCGGCAGCCAGGGCATCGTGCAAGGCACCTTCGAGACCTTCGTGGAAGCCGGCCGCCAGCACTACAACAACGACCTCTCGGGCAAGTGGATCCTCACCGCCGGCCTGGGCGGCATGGGCGGCGCGCAGCCTCTGGCGGCCACGCTGGCCGGCGCCTGCTCGCTCAACATCGAGTGCCAGCAGAGCAGCATCGACTTCCGCCTGCGCACCCGCTACGTGGACAAGCAGGCGCGCGACATCGACCACGCGCTCGAACTCATCCAAGAGCACACCGCCAAGAAAGAGGCCGTCTCCATCGCCCTGCTGGGCAATGCGGCCGAGGTGCTGCCCGAGCTGGTCAAGCGCGCCAAGGCCGGCGGCATCAAGCCCGACCTGGTGACCGACCAGACCTCGGCCCACGACCTCATCAACGGCTACCTGCCGGTGGGCTGGACGGTGGCGCAGTGGAAGGCCGCGCAGAAAGACCCGGCGCAACACAAGCGCCTGAGCGACGAAGCCGCCAAGGGCTGCGCCGTTCACGTGCAAGCCATGCTGGACTTCCAGGCCATGGGCATTCCCACGGTGGACTACGGCAACAACATCCGCCAGGTGGCTTTTGACCAGGGCGTGAAGAACGCCTTCGATTTCCCCGGCTTCGTGCCCGCCTACATCCGCCCGCTGTTCTGCGAAGGCAAGGGCCCATTCCGCTGGGTGGCGCTCTCGGGCGACCCGGAAGACATCTACAAGACCGACGCCAAGATCAAAGAGCTGTTTCCGAACAACAAGCACACCCACCGCTGGCTGGACATGGCGCGCGAGCGCATCAGCTTCCAGGGCCTGCCCGCACGCATCTGCTGGCTGGGCCTGGGCGAGCGCCACATCGCCGGCCTGGCCTTCAACGAGATGGTGAAGAACGGCGAGCTCAAGGCCCCCATCGTGATCGGCCGTGACCACCTGGACACCGGCTCGGTGGCCAGCCCCAACCGCGAAACCGAGGCCATGAAGGACGGCACCGACGCCGTGAGCGACTGGCCGCTGCTCAACGCCCTGCTCAACACCGCCGGCGGCGCGAGCTGGGTCAGCCTGCACCACGGTGGCGGCGTGGGCATGGGCTACTCGCAGCACTCGGGCATGGTCATCGTGGCCGACGGCAGCGACGCCGCCGCCGAGCGCCTGGCGCGCGTGCTGGTGAACGACTGCGGCTCTGGCGTGATGCGCCACGCCGACGCCGGTTACGAGCTGGCCGTGGCCACCGCGAAGAAGCACGGCCTGAAGCTGCCGATGATCGGCTGATTGCCCGCTCGCCACCCCGCCACCATGGCCCACACCGTGCACCCTGAGGCACACGCCATCGCGCTGGACCGTGCGCCCTGCACCCCCTGGCGCAATGGCGGCGGGGTGACGCGCGAGCTGCTGGCCTGGCCCCATCCGACCGACTGGCGGCTGCGCATCAGCGTGGCCGACATCGGTGCCGACGGCCCTTTCTCGGCCTTTGCGGGCGTGCGGCGCTGGTTCGCCCTGCTGTCGGGTGACGGCGTGGTGCTTGACTTTGGCGGCCAGCCCCACGCGCTGCGCCTGGGCGATGCCCCCCTGGCCTTTGACGGCGCCCAGGCCCCAGGCTGCCGCCTCCTCGGTGGCCCAGTGCGAGACCTCAACCTCATGTGCCGCGGCGCCGATGGCGGCATGGCCCCCGCCGCGCAGGGCCAGCCCTGGCGCCCGCCAACGGGCGCGCAGGCCGGCCTGTTCGCGCGGGTGGCCGGCCGCTGGCGCAGCAATGACCTGCAACACCACCTGCCGGGGCCTGGCCTCCTGTGGTTAGCGCAGCCGCCTGGCGGCGACTGGGTGTTTGAACCCGACACGCACGCACCCGCCGAGCCAGACGCCCCCACCGCGCCCATCGGCTGGTGGCTGCACTTCTTGCCAACCGACATTCACCCATGAACCCACGCACCCTGTGGCACAACGCGCGCCTCGCCACCCTGAACCCCCTGGCCGGGCCAGACGGCTGGGGCCTCATCGAGCGCGGCGCAATCCTCACCGAGGGCGAGCGCATCGCCTGGGTCGGTGCCCTGGCCGAGCTCCCCGCCGACCTCAAGCCCGCCCGGTCGGTTGACCTGGGCGGTGCGCTGGTGACGCCCGGCCTGGTCGATTGCCACACCCACCTGGTCTACGGCGGGCACCGCGCGGCCGAATTCGAGATGCGGCTCAATGGCGCGAGCTACGAAGCCATTGCCCGCGCCGGTGGGGGCATCCGCTCCACCGTGGCCGCCACCCGCCAGGCCAGCGAGGGCGAGCTGCAGCAAGCCGCCACGGTCCGCGCCCAAGCCCTGCTGGCCGAAGGCGTGACCACGCTGGAAATCAAATCGGGCTACGGCCTCTCACTTGACGCCGAGGCCCGCTGCCTGCGCGTGGCCCGCGCCCTGGGCCAGTCGCTCGGCGTGGACGTGCGCACCACTTTCCTGGGCGCCCACGCGCTGCCGCCCGAATTCGACGGCCAGCCCGACGCCTACATCGACGCCGTTTGCGACTGGATGCCCCAGCTCCATGCCCAGGGCCTGGTCGATGCCGTGGACGCGTTCTGCGAAAACATCGGCTTCACGGCGGCGCAGACGCGGCGCGTGTTTGAGGCGGCCCAGCGCCTGGGCCTGCCCGTGAAGCTGCACGCCGAGCAACTCTCTGACCAAGGCGGCGCCGCCCTGGCGGCCTCGTTCGGGGCCTTGTCGTGTGACCACCTGGAACACCTCTCCCCCCAGGGCATTGCCGCCATGCGCGCGGCGGGCACGGTGGCCGTGCTGCTGCCGGGGGCCTATTACTTCCTCCGGGAAACCAAGCGCCCGCCCATCGACGCGCTGCGCCAGGCCGGCGTGCCGATGGCCATTTCCACCGACCACAACCCCGGCACCTCACCCGGGCTCTCGCTGCTGCTCATGGCCAACATGGCCTGCACCCTGTTTCGCCTGACGCCGCTGGAGGCCGTCCAGGGCATCACCGTGCACGCCGCGCAGGCCCTGGGCCTGCACGACCGTGGCCAGTTGATCGCCGGCCAGCGCGCCGACTTCGTGGCCTGGGACCTGCGGCACCCGAACGAGCTGGCCTACTGGTTCGGCCGCAACCCCTGCCTGCGCGTCATCGCCCAAGGAACCCAACGACCATGAACGCCCACCCCGCACCGGCCTGGCACGGCCGCACCGACAGCGAAGAAACCGGTCCCAGCCAGCGCTGGCACCACGTGGTTCGCCCCTACACCGACACCAGCCGCCAGGGCGTGGCCTTGATCGGCTTCGCGGTGGACGAGGGCGTGCAACGCAACGGCGGCCGAGGTGGCGCGGCTGCCGGCCCAGCCGCCCTGCGCGCGGCACTGGCCAATGTGCCGGTGCAAGGCGAGCCCGCGCTGTGGGACGCGGGCGACGTGGACTGCGACAGCGGCGACCTGGAAACCGCCCAGCGCCAACTGGGCGAGCGCGTGCACGCGGCCATGGCCCAGGGCTGCCTGCCCATCGTGCTGGGTGGCGGCCACGAGGTGGCCTGGGGCACCTTCCAGGGCATCGCCGCCGCCCGGGCCGACACCCGGCGCCTGCTCATCGTCAACCTCGACGCGCACTTTGACCTGCGCATGGCCGCGCGCGGCAACTCGGGCACGCCGTTTCGCCAGATTCACGACTGGCAGACCGCCCATGGGCGCCCCTTTCACTACCGCGTGCTGGGCATCAGCACCTTCGCCAACACCGCGGCCCTGTTCGAGCGCGCCGAGGCCATGGGCGTGCGCTACTGGCTCGACGAGCAGTTGCAAGACCCGACAGGCCTTGCGCAGGCCCGGCAAGCCCTGGCGCAAGACCTGGCCCAGGCCGACGCGGTGTACCTCACCGTCTGCCTGGACGTGCTGCCCGGGGGCCAGGCGCCGGGCGTGTCCGCCCCCGCCGCGCTGGGCGTGCCGCTGGCGCACGTGGAGCAACTGCTGGACCTGGTGATGGCCTCCGGCCTGGTGGTGGCGGCCGACATCGCCGAACTGAACCCCGCGCAAGACCGCGACGGCCTCACGGCCCGGGTGGCCGCGCGCCTGGTCGCCCGCCTGGCACGCGCCGCCGCCCGGCAGCCCCGGGAAATCACCGGCAACGATTGATTTCCGCAATTAATGGTCCGTCTCTAGCATCGGGCGCCAAGCGGAACACCACCGCTGGAACACCACCAGAACGGAGACAGACCATGAACAAACGACAACTGCTCACGGCCGCCGCGGCACTGGCCACCTGCGCTGGCCTGGCCCTGCCCGGCCACGCCCAGGAACCCGCACCGCTGAAGATCGTCGTCGGCTTTCCCCCTGGCGGCTCGGCCGACCTGCTGGCCCGCCTGATGGCCGAGGGCCTGAAGAACGACTTCTCGGCGGTGGTGGTGGAGAACAAACCCGGTGCCGGGGGCCGCATTGCGCTGGCGCAAGTCAAGCGCGCCGCGCCCGACGGCCAGACCGTGATCGTGCTGCCCAGCGGCCCCATGGTGCTGTTCCCGCACGCGTACAAAAAGCTCGACTACGACGCGGTGAAAGACTTCACCCCGATCTCACAGATCGCGCACTTCCAGTTCAGCGTGGTGGCCGGCCCCGCCGCTGGCGTGAAAAACGTGGCCGAGATGCTGGCCAAGGCCAAGGCCGCCCCCGGCCAGGCCACCTACGGCACGCCTGGCTCCGGCACCCTGCCCCACTTCATGGGCGTGCTGTTCGGCCAGAAGGCCGGCGCCGACCTCACCCATGTGCCCTTTCAGGGCGGCGGCCCGGCCAACACCGCGCTGCTGGGCGGGCACATTCAGTACAAGTTCGATGTCGTCACCGAGACCGCCGAGCTGCACCACGCGGGCAAGGTGCGCATCCTGGGGGTGACGGGCGCCCAACGCGACCCGCAGGTGCCCGAGGTGCCCACCCTGAAGGAACAGGGCGTGGACATGGTGGCCACCGCCTGGTTCGCCATGTACGCCCCCGCTGGCCTCAAGCCCGAGGTGCGCGACCGCCTGAGCGCCGCCGTGGCCAAGGCCGTGCGCACCCCCGCCCTGCGCGCCAAGCTCATTGAGCAGGGCTACGAACCGGTGGGCTCCACCTCGGCAGAGCTGGCCGCCGCACAGGCCGCCGACCTCAAGCGCTGGGAAGCCCCCATCAAGGCCACGGGCGTGCAACTGGACTGAGCTCCCCCAGGGCACCCCGCCATGCCCCGGATCGTCATGCCGACCCCGGCCTGACGATCTGCCTGTTAAAAGCCGAGCTCCCTGACCAGAACCATCAAAAGTTGCCGGACGTATCGCGCGGCCATGGCCTGACTGTTGGCCTCAATGGCCACTCGCCCGCGCCAGCTCTGTGACGCATCGCCCACATCGGCTGGTGCGCCAATCACCTCAAGCTGCACACGGTAAATGGCTCGTTCCGGCACAAGTTGCTGGTTGCTGTGGCGCACCAGCACATGCCCGCCATTCACCGCTGCCAGTTCCGGGCGGGCCAGCACCCGTGACGTGTCTTTGTCGATAGCGCTTACTTTCAAGGCAACGGTGCCGCCGATGCCCGAATCGCGATGGAACCGGGCTTTCGCCCCCACCTGTATGCGGGCCACGTCATCCTCATCGAGCCATGTTTCCACCATCCAGGAACTGTTTTCCTGGACCAGGATGGCCAGGCGCTCATCCCTGGCCACCCATTGACCGGGCTGGAGATCCGGGTCCAGATCAAGCACAACACCAGGCCAGGGTGCGACCGGAGTCAGCCGCCGAGTCTCGGCGTGCAGAGCATCCAACTCCGATTCGGCGGTGACCAGGCTTTCGTGCATGGATAGCCACTGCTGCCGGGACTCCTCTGCAAACGCCGCCGTCCCCGCCTGGCGACGCAACCGTTCCACGCGCGCCAGGGCTGCGCGCACGCGGGCCCCCAGTGCCGGCGACGCCAGATGCACCAGGGTCTGTCCAGCAGACACGCGACTGCCGTGGGCCACCGGCAGCTGCGCCAGGTAGGCGCCGGCCGGGGCATGAATCGGCCACACATTCATAGGGCGCAGCAACGCGCTGGCGCTCACGCTCAATGGCCAGGGCACGGTCATCAGCAGCAACCCCAGGCCCAGGCCCAGGCCCAGGCCCAGCAGCGTGCGCCGCGTGCGCCGACTCGCACGGATGGCGCCGGCGCGCTCGCGCCACGCCCTCCATTCGGACTGCACCGGTTTGAGAATGAACCACACGATTTCGATCACGAACAAAACGATGCCCAGCAGCTTGAAGAACAGGTGGTAGACCATCAGCGCGATGCCGATGAACAGCACCAGCCGGTAAAGCCAGGTCAGCCACGCAAAGGCCACGAGAGAGCGATGGCGCCAGGGCGAGAAGTGCTCTGGCGGCGCCTCTTTCAGGCCAAACAGCCCTTCGCGCAACTGCCAGCGGGCCAGGGCGAAACTGCGTTCGTGCAGGTTGGGCATGTCCAGTGCGTCTGCCAGGATGAAGTAGCCGTCAAAACGCATGAAGGGGCTGGCGTTGATGGCCAGCGTCGCCACCCACGAGGTGGTGGCCAGCACGAAGGCCGCTGAGCGCAAGGCGCCATCGGGCAACAACGCCCAGGCCAGGGTGGCCCAGGCAGCGATGACCAGTTCGGTCGCGATGCCGGCAGCGGCCACGTGCAGGCGTTGCCAGGCGCTGCTCAACTTCCAGGCCTCGTTGGTGTCGGTGTAGGCCACCGGCCACATCACCAGAAAGGCCAGGCCCATGGTGGGCACCCGGCAGCCGTGGCGCTTGGCGGTGAAGGCGTGGCCAGGCGTGTCGCTCTCCTTGCCCCAGACCTCAGCGTGCGCCGTGTCGATGCCCGCACGGCTGGCCAGCTTCATGGCGAGCACCTCGGCCAGCGGGACACTGGCTTTTTCTGAGCGGCGCGGCAACTTGGCCACGCACAAATAGCCCTTGGTGTCCCGCACAGAAACCTTGGGCCGGGAGCCACCAAGCGACACCCCATGAGCCATCAGAAACGGCAAATCGGACTTCATGGTCTTGCCGATCTCAACGGCCCAGGTGGCTCCGATCGCCTGCGGCAGGTCATCCAGGGTGGCAGACGGCACCTGGATCGGGTGATGCCACCAAGGCAGTGAGCCATTGAGCACGCGCAACGCGCCCATACGGCAAGTCTCGTTGACCGCGCACAGGAGTTCGATGTCGCTCAACGAGCGGTCGTCCGCGCCGGCAGAGGGAGAACCGCTGCGGGCATATTGGATGACCTGTCGGGCCCAGGTCCCCGGGAGGGTATCGGCCAAGGCGAGGAAGACGCTGGGGTCCTGCGCGCAGCGCGGCTTGTGAATGAAGGCGCCTTGCAGCAGATCCAACTCGGGCGAGACCGCAAAAGCCTTGGGGTGGCGCAACCAGGCGGGGTCGTAGCTAAACTGGCTGAACACGCGATCGCCGTCTTCCACATGGACAAGCTGTCCGAGCGGCAACGCCTGCTCCCCCAGCGCCAGCGAGAGCGTGGTGCGATCGGCCATCTCAACCGCCTAGGTCTTCTGGCCCAGAGCGTGCCTTCTGCAAGCGCACCCGCTTGGGAAGTTTTTCGTCCATCAAGGCCAGACCGACCTGGTCGTTCGCGGTATCGAGCACCTGCGTAAGGGCGTCGAGTTCGCCGAAGGCGTGCAGCGCCCGCGCGATGTGCTCAATGGCCGTGCCGGATCCCCCCTCCTCCATGCGGCGCACGGTGCTCACCGATGCACCAATGCGCTCGGCCAGCATGTGCTGTGTCCAATGGCGCCGCCGGCGCGCCAAGGCGATGTTTTGGCCGAGGCGCTGCAACGCGCGCTCAACAGGCAAGGGGGAAAGAGAGCTCAAGATAACTCCAGATCTGGACCTCAAAGCGCCTTAATAGTCCAAATATGAATGCAAAGACCGCATCGAGTATCTCCCGGAAATGAAAACAGACAAAGCGCCTTTCCGAATGGACGCCCGCGATTCCACCCAACCCGCTAAGCGACCGGGTAGTCGAAGCGCAAGCAGGGCTCGTAATGTCCGCAGACTACCGGAACGGCGGCAAGAAATACCGCAGTTTGAAGGTGCTGACGCGCGCCCAACGTCAGCGTCCAGCCACCTCAACAAGACGCAGTCCCCCGAACTCAACGCAGCCCGCAGATCGCCAGGTTATCGCCGCCTTGGGCTGGGCGGTGTCGCGAAGGATCGATTGATTGGCGATCTCCCAGGTCTTCATGCCTCTCTGCCAAGCCTGTTCAATTCAGGACCGTCAATCGCCGCCGACATCCGCACGAGGGGAATGCGGAAAAAAACTTGGACTGGTTATGCAGCGAGCCCCAGGCGCCGACGATGCTCAGCGGGACTGCGAAAGCCCAGTGAACTCTTGATCCGGACCTCGTTGTACCAGCGAATGTAGGCGTCCACCGCCGCGACGAACTCTTCCAGGCTCGTTGAGAGCCAGTCCCGGGCAAAGAACATCTCGGTCTTGAGACTACCAAAGAAGCCCTCGCACGCCGCGTTGTCCGGCGAACACCCTTTGCGTGACATCGAGCGAACCAGCTTGGCGTCAGCGATTCGAGCCAGCCAACCTGGCCACCGATAGTGACCGCCCCGATCGGAATGCACCACCGGCCGCTCGCCACTGGCGGCGACCTTGTCGATGGCGGCGTCCAGCATCGTGTTGACCAGCTCGGCATTCGGCCGCGTGCCGATCGACCAGCTCACGACCATGCAGTCGAAGCAATCGATCATGGGTGATAGGTACACCTTGCCAGCCGGGATCTGGAACTCCGTGATGTCGGTCAGCCACTTCTCGTTTGGCGCACCGGCGCTGAAATCTCGGTTCAGCACGTTGTCAGGCGCAGGACTGATCTCGCCCATGTAGGAGCCGTACCGACGACGCTTGCTCGTCGCGGCGACCAGGCGCTCCTGCTTCATGAGACGGCGCACGACCTTCTCCGACACGTTCACGCACTGATCGCTCAGCGAGGCGTGAAGGCGCCGGTACCCGTAGCAGCGGTAGTTGCGCTCGAAGATGTTCGTCATGGCTTCGCGTACGCTGGCGTACTTGTCGGCCGCCCCGAGTCGGGCCCGATGGTAGAAGTAGGAGCTGCGCGGCAGACCCACTTCGCACAGCAGCTCAGTCACCGTGTAGGTGGACCTCAGGGCATCAACCAGCAGCGTCTTCTCCCGATTTGTCAGGGGCTGCTGATCGATGCCCATCTCTTTTTTAAGAGTTCATTCGCCTTCTTCAGCACGTCCTTCTCGAGCTGCGGCCGCCGGATGTCTTGCTGCAGCGTCTCGAACTGTTGTTCCAGGTCAGCTCGATCTGAGCTTGTAGGGGCGCCTTGCTTGCGCTTCATGGATGCGGGTGCGTCGTGGCCGAGCAATTGATTCTTCCACTTGTACAGCGAGCCCCGCGACACGCCGACCTCGTCGGCCACAGCCTGTGCGCTGGCCGGGCGCGTGCAGAAGGCAATCACCGCAGACTGCTTGGCCTCCCGCGCCAGCTCTTGAGAGCGACCGATGACGCGCGTGCGCTGAGGATGAAGCGCTTGCAGCCACACGGACAGCAATGACCGGCAGGGATAGCCCAGCGCCTTGATGGTTGCCGCGATGCAGCGGCCGTGCTCGAGGTAATGCTCGACCGCGCGCTCCTTGTCTGCCTGTGAAAACTTCGCCGGCCGCGTGTAGCCGGCGCGCAGCTCGTGGCTCTGTTCGTACTCGCGGTACCAGGTCTTGAGCGCGTTCTTCGTCGGATATCCCAGCTGACGGATGGTCAAGCCGATGCGCTTGCCCAACTTGACGTACAGCTGCACGGCTCGAAGCCGTTCCTCGTATGAATACATGAACTACCTCCAGGTAGTCCAAGAATTCGTCCGCATCCCCCCTTTTCCCACTTGGTGGTTTCGGCAGCGATGAACGCATCGCAAGCCTCGGGGCTGGTGCCCTCGGCAAAGGTGCCCATGGCCTCCAGCTTGGCGCGGGTGTCGTCGCTGTGGATGATGGCGTTGACGGCATCCGACATCCGCTTGACAACGTCGCGCGGCGTGCCGGCCGGGGCGATCATGCTGGCCCAGGTGCTGCCGATCAGGCCAGGGATGCCCTGCTCCACGAACGTGGGCACGTCGGGCACGGCGGGCAGACGCTTGTCGCTGGACACGCCGATCAGCCGCACCCGGCCGCTTTTGCCTGACTGGATCAGGCCCGTGGGCGCGTCGAAGAACAGCTGAATCTGGCCGCCGAGCAAGTCGGTCAACGCTGGGGCCGCGCCCCGGTAGGGGATGTGCACCATGTAGGTCTGCGTCAGTGCCTTCATCAACTCGCTGGTCAGGTGCGCGGCCGAGCCCGTGCCCGACGAGCCGAAGCTGACCTTACCCGGGTTGGCCTTGGCGTAGGCCACCAGCTCTTTGGTGTTTTTGAACGGCGCGTTGTTGGGCACCGCCGCCAGCAGGGGCGACACGCCCATGAGCGACACGCCCACCAGGTCTTTGCGCGGGTTGTAGGGCAGCTTGGGGTACAGGGTGGTGTTGGGCGCATAGGCGGCGATCACCACGCCGAAGGTGTGCCCGTCGGGCGCGGCCTTGGCCACCATGTCCACCCCGATGATGCTGTTGGCGCCCGGCTTGTTGTCGATCACCACCGGCTGGCCCAGCGCCTTTTGCAAACCGGCCTGCACCAGCCGGGCCATCTGGTCGGTGAAACCGCCCGCGGTGTAAGGCACGATGATCTTGATGGGTTTGGTAGGCCACGCGGTTTGTGCCATGGCGGGCACGGCGGCAGAGGCGAGGCTTGCTGCCGTGGCCTAAAGCACGATGCGGCGGGAAAGGTTGGCGGACATGGCTTGTCGCCTTTTTATTGAACAAAATGGTCTTTACCGCTTGATTGGCGGTAAAAGTCAGCTCTTCATTTCAGAGCGACTTGACCAACTCAGGCACAGCGGCAAAGAGGTCCGCCTCCAGCCCATAGTCGGCCACGCTGAAGATGGGGGCTTCGGGGTCCTTGTTGATTGCCACGATCACCTTGCTGTCCTTCATGCCCGCCAGGTGCTGGATGGCCCCGCTGATGCCCGCCGCGATGTACAGCTGCGGCGCCACGATCTTGCCGGTCTGACCCACTTGCAGGTCGTTGGGCGCGTAGCCCGCATCCACCGCCGCACGGCTGGCCCCGATGGCCGCACCCAGCTTGTCGGCCAGCGGGGTCATGACTTCGGTGAACTTTTCGCTGCTGCCCAGCGCCCGACCACCGCTGACGATGATCTTGGCCGCCGTCAGTTCGGGGCGGTCGTTCTTGGCGAGTTCGCTGCCTTTGTAGGCGCTCTTGCCGCTGTCGGCCGCTGCTGCGGTGGTTTCAATCGGGGCGGTGTTGCCTTGTGCAGCGGCGTCGAAGCCGGTGGCGCGCACGGTGATGACTTTGACCGCATCCGCGCTTTGCACGGTGGCGATGGCGTTGCCGGCGTAGATGGGGCGCTCGAAGGTGTCGGCGCTGACGATCTTGGTGATTTCGCTGATCTGGGCGACGTCGAGTTTGGCAGCGACGCGGGGGGCGGCGTTTTTGCCGATGGCGGTGGCGGCAAAGAGGATGTGGCTGTAGCCGTTGGCGGCCTGGGCGGCGAGCACTTGGGCGGCCAGGTTCTCGGCCAGGGCATGGGCCAGGGTGTCGCTGTCGGCGTGCAGGACTTTGGCGACGCCCGCAATCTGGGTCGCGGCCGCAGCGGCAGCGCCGGCGTTGTGGCCGGCGATCAGCACGTGCACGTCACCGGCACCACAGGCCACGGCGGCGGTGACGGTGTTGAGGGTGGCGCCTTTGAGGCTGGCGTTGTCGTGTTCGGCGATGACAAGAACGGTCATGGTGTGGTTTCCTTGAATCGGGTGGGTGGTCTGAATGGGGGGCTGGGTCGATGTGACGTGGCGGCCGTTCAGATCACTTTCGCTTCGTTCTTGAGTTTGTCGACCAGGGTGGCGACGTCAGGGACTTTGATGCCGGCTTTGCGGCCTGCGGGTTCGCTGACCTTGACGGTCTTCAGGCGCGGGGCAACGTCCACGCCCAGGGCTGCCGGGGTCACGGTTTCCAAGGGCTTTTTCTTGGCTTTCATGATGTTGGGCAGGGTGACGTAGCGCGGTTCGTTCAGGCGCAGGTCGGTGGTGACGACGGCGGGCAGGCTCAGGGCCAGGGTTTCCAGGCCGCCGTCGATTTCGCGGGTGACGGTGGCTTTGCCTTCGGCGATCTCGACCTTGGAGGCGAAGGTGGCCTGGGGCAGGTCGGTCAGGGCGGCGAGCATCTGGCCAACTTGGTTGGCGTCGTCGTCGATGGCTTGTTTACCGAGGATGACGAGGCCGGGTTGTTCTTTGGCCACCAGAGCAGCGAGGAGTTTGGCCACGGCCAGGGGTTGGAGTTCGTCTGCAGACTCCACCAGGATGGCCCGGTCGGCTCCGATGGCCATGGCGGTGCGCAGGGTTTCCTGGCATTGGCTCACGCCGCACGACACCGCGATGACTTCCGTCACCACGCCTTTTTCTTTCAGGCGCACGGCTTCTTCAACGGCAATCTCGTCAAACGGGTTCATGCTCATCTTCACGTTGGCGATGTCCACCCCCGTGCCGTCCGACTTGACCCGTACCTTGACGTTGTAGTCCACCACTCGCTTGACCGCGACCAGTACTTTCATGGTTTTCACCTTTTCATTCAGTTGGAGGATGTGCGCGAGGCTTCGCCAGCGAGCGAATCGCGCAGTTCACGTTTGAGCACCTTGCCGATGGCACTGCGGGGCAGTTCGCCCACCACATGCACAGCGGCCACGCGCTGGGTTTTGCCCGCGCGGGCGTTGAACCAGTCTTTCAGACCCTCGGGGCTGGCATCACCGGCATCGGCTGCAGGGCGAACCACCACAAACGCCACCGGGGTTTCGCCCCATTGCACACTGGGCATGCCCACCACCGCCACGTCCTGCACGGCAGGGTGCTGGCGGAACTGGGCCTCCAGGTCACTGGGGTAGACATTGAAGCCGCCGCTGATGATCATGTCCTTGCGGCGGTCCATCAGCACCAGGAAGCCGTCTGCGTCGAAGCGGCCCACGTCGCCGGTACGGATGAAGCGCTTGCCCTGGGCATCGAACCATTCGGCCTCGCGGGTTTTGTCGGGCTGGTTGTGGTAGCCCGTCATCATGCCGGGGGAGTGGCCCACGACCTCGCCCACGGCATCGGGGTTGACGGCCAGGTTCAGTTCAATGCCGTCCTCGTCAATCAGGCGGATGTCGTGCCCTTCGGCTGGACGGCCCACCGTGTGCAGCTTGTCGGGGTGTTCGTGGGCGTTGAGCAAACAGGTGCCACCGCCTTCGGTCATGCCATAGAACTCCACCAGCCCGCCCGGCCAGCGGCGCAGCACCTCGGCTTTGAGCGCCGCCGAAAACGGCGCGCTGGTGCAGAACTTCATCTGGAAGGCCGACAGGTCGAAGGCATCAAAGTCCGCCACGGCCATCAGCCGCTGGTACTGCACCGGCACCAGCATGGTGTGGGTGATGCGCTCTTGCTGCGCCAGTTCCAGGTAACGCCGTGCATCGAACTTCGGCATCAGCACCACGGCACCGCCGAAGGCCAGCGTGGGGAAAAAGACCACCAGCGTGGTGTTGGAATACAGCGGGGTGGACAGCAGGGCCCGACTGGCGGGGCCGTAGCCGTAGGCCAGCCCCCGGCGCACGTGGGTCCAGCGCATGCCGTGCGACTGCACGATACCTTTGGGCGTCCCGGTGGTGCCCGACGAATAGATGATGTTGAACGGTGCCTCGGGCGCGATGGCCACCGGCTGGGGTTGTGAACCTTCAGGAGCCATCCAGGTGCCCAGGTCCGCCAGCAAAGACACCTGGGGCACACCGTGGTCCGCAGGCACCAGGGCCTGGGTGCTGGCGTCCACCCACAGGTGCTGTGCCTGCGCATCGCGCAGCATGGCAACCAGCGTGTCAGGGGTGACGGACGGGGCCAGCGGCGCCACCACCACACCCGCGCGCAAAGCCCCAAGGAACAACACAACGTAGTCCACGCTGGCGTTGGCATACACCGCAATGGCCTGGCCCGCCTGCACACCGTCGCGTTGCAGCGCGGCGGCCACCCGGTCCATGCGGGCGTCCAACTCGGCGTAGGTCAGCGACCGCTCGGGGTCTTGAACGGCCAGGGCAGCGGGTTGCGCAGCGGCCAGCGTGCGCAGCCGTTCGGGAAGCGGGATGAACGGGGTGTCCGGGTGGATGGCAGGGACGGGGGTCATTCGACAGCGAGGCCTTTGTCTTGGATGACCTTGCCCCACTTGGTGTAGTCCTGCTCCACCCGTTGGGCGAGTTGAGCGGGGTTCTGATACCGGGCAATGGCGCCCGCATTCAGCAGTTTGTCTTGTGTGTCCTTCTCGGCCAGGATCTGGCTGCACTCGGCCGCCACGCGGTCCACGATGGCCTTGGGCGTGCCCAACGGAGCCAGCAAGCCGCCCCAGGACACCGCCTCAAAACCCTTGAACCCCTGCTCGGCGATGGTTTTCACATCGGGCAGTACGCTGACCCGCTGCGGCGAACCCACCGCAATGGCGCGCAGCTTGCCCGACTGGATGTGGGGCAGGGCCGCCACCAAGTCGGCATACATCAGCGGCACCTGACCGCCAATGATGTCGGTGATGGCGGGCACACCGCCTTTGTAGGGCACGTGCTGCATGTCAAAACCGCCCATTTGCTTGAGCAGCTCCATGCTCAGGTGGCCGAAACTGCCCGGGCCCGAGCTGGTGTAGTTGAGCTTGCCCGGCTGCGCCTTGGCGTGGGTGATCATGCGCTGCACGTCGGTGACGGTGGGCATTTGCGTGGGGTTGACCACCACCACGATGGGCAGGTCGTACAGCGTGGCCACGGGCGTGAAGTCGTTCACGGTGTGGTAGCCCGCCTTCTTGTACAGGTGCGGGGCCAGCAGCGTGGGGGTGGCCAGCATCATCAGGGTGTAGCCATCGGGGGCCGCCTTCATGAACTGCACCGCGGCAATGGAGCCGGACGCACCGGCGCGGTTTTCCACCACCACGGGCTGCTTGAGCCGCTCAGCCAGCTTCTGGCCCACGATGCGCGCGGCCGTGTCGGTGGGACCACCGGGCGGGAACGGCACCACCAGCTTGATGGGTTTGGCTGGCCAGGCCTGGGCCAGCGCGGAGGGGCCGACCAGGGCGGCCGCCACGCCCACCAGGGCCGCCAAACAGGTGCGGCGCCCCAACCGGGACGGCGCGAAAGGGAGGGAAGTCGGGTTCATGCTCAGGTTCCTTGCCTTGGACTCAAACAACGCGGGGATCAGTCCAGCTTGGCGCCGGACACCTTCACCACGCGCTCCCACACCAGGGCGTCCTTCTTGAACTGGGCGGCAAACTGCTCGGGGCTGCTGCCCACGGGCAAAAAGCCCATTTGCTGGATGCGTTCGCGCACCTCAGGCAGCGCCAGCACGGCCTGCACTTCCGTGCCCAGGCGGGCCACCACCTCGGGCGGGGTCTTAGCCGGCGCACTCATGCCCAGCCAGCCGGTGACCTGGAACACCTCGTCCTTCACGCCCTGCTCGGACATGGTGCTGACCTTGGGCAGGGCCTCCATGCGCTGGGTGCCCGTCACGGCCAGGGGTTTGAGCTTGCCGGATTCGATGTAGGGCCGTGCCGACTGCAGGCTGGCAAACGCCATCTGGAATTGCCCGCCCACCAGGTCTTGCAGCATGGGGGCTTCGCCCTTGTAGGCCACGTGGTTCATGTCGGCCTTGAGCTTGTCGGACAGCCAGGCGCCGGCCAGGTGGGCGTATGAGCCCATGCCCCACGAGCCGTAGGCGATCTTGCTCTTGTTCTTTTCGATGTAAGCCAGCAGTTCGGGCGCGGTGGCCACCGGCAGTTGCGGGTTGACCAGCAACACCACAGGCGCCAGGGCAATCTGCGTGATCAGCGCCTGGTCTTTCTGCGGGTTGTAGGGCAGCTTTTCGTACAGGAACTGGTTGATCAGCATGGTGGTGCCCAACGACACCAGGAGGGTGTGGCCGTCTGCGGGTGATTTGAGCGCTGCGTCGGTGCCCGTCACGCCCCCTGCCCCGCCCCGGTTGTCCACCAGCACGGGCTGGCCCAGGCGGGTGGACAGCTTTTCGCCAATGGTGCGCGCCGTGATGTCGGTGGCACCGCCTGCCGCGTAGGGCACGATGAGTTTGATGGGCTTGCTGGGCCATGCTTGCGCGTGCGCAGTGCCCGTCATGCCCAGTGCGGCCAGGGCACTGGCAGCAGCCAGCGCGGTGGCCAAGGTGCGGCGTTGAAAAAATGCGTTCATCTCAATGTCTCCTGTGGGTGGTGGAAAGGGAACGGTGTGGGCGTCGAAGGCTGGGGGGCTCAATCCGGCAGCGTCAGCACGCCCTGGGCGCGCAGGGCTTCCAGCTGTTCGTCGCTCATGTGCAGCAACTGGGTCAGCACCTCGCGGGTGCCTTCGCCCAGCGTGGGCGGTGCGTTGCGGATGGGCAGGCGCTGCCCGTCCAGCCGGTACGGTGGGGCAAACACATGGGTGCTGCCCGCCACCGGGTGCGGCATGTGTTGCACCAGCCCGCCGCGTTGGGTGCGCTCGCTGGTCAGCGCCTCGTGCAGGCCCGCCACCTTGCCGCAGGGTATGCCGTGCGCGGTCAGCCGCTCCAGCAGCACGTCGCGCGGGAATTGGCGGATCAGCTCGGTGACCATGGGTGCCAGTTCCAGGCGGTTGCGGGCACGTTCCACGTTGGTGGCAAAGCGGGGGTCTTCGACGATGTCGGGCCGCATCACCACCTGGCGGCAGAACTTGTCGAACTGGGTGTTGTTGCCCACGGCAATGATCAGCGGGCCGTCCGCCGCCTCGAACATGCCGTAGGGCACGATGGAGGGGTGCGCGTTGCCGTAGCGGGCGGGGTCTTTGCCCAGAATCAGCGCGTCCAGCCCGTAGTAGCCGGTGACCATCAGGCCGCAGTCGTACAGCGCCAACTCGATCAGTTGGCCTTTTTGGGTTCGCTCGCGGCGGAACAGCGCGGCCAGCACGGCCTGCGCTGCATACATGCCGGTCATCATGTCCACCACGGCCACGCCGAACTTCAGCGGAGGCATGCCCGCGTCGCCGTTCAACGCCATCAGGCCCGCCTCGCCCTGGATGACCAGGTCATAGCCCGGCCGCTTGGCCTCGGGGCCGCTGCTGTCGTAACCCGCAATGGCGCAGTAGATCAGGTCGGGCTTGAGGGCCTTGAGCTGCTCGTATCCCAGACCCAGCTTCTCGGCCCCGCCGGTTTTGAAGTTGTGGATCACCACGTCGAACTGCGGCAGCAGTTGCTGCACGATGCGCAAGGCCTCGGGGCTTTGCAGGTCCAGCGTGATGGACCGCTTGTTGCGGTTCATGCCGTTGTAGTAGGTGGTCTCGGTCTTGCCGATGCGGATGCCCCAGTCGCGGGTGTCGTCACCCCGCCCGGGGTGCTCCACCTTGATGACCTCGGCCCCAAAGTCGGCCAGCACCTGGCCGCACAGCGGCCCGGCGAACACGCGGGACAGGTCCAGCACCCGCACGCCGCTCAGCGGCAGATCGGGGGTGTCGGAATCGATAGAGGTTTGTGCCATGTCGTGTGATGCGTGGGATGGGGTCAGGCAGCGGGGCGGCGCAGCTTGACGAAATCGGCCGGGCGTTTGTCCAGAAACGCCCCAATGCCCTCCAGCGATTCGGCGCTTTCCTGCGCCAGCACCATGTGGCCCGCTTCGCGCTCCAGCTGGGCTTCCAGCCCGTCGCGGTGGGCGTGGCGGCACAGGTCCTTGATGCGGGCCATGGCCTTTGTGGGGCCATCGGCCACCTGGCGGGCCAGCGCCAGCGCGGCGTCCAACGCCTGCCCGGGTTCGGCCAGCCGGTTGACGGGCCCCAGCGCATGCAGGCGCTCGCCGCTGACGCGCTCGCCGGTCAGGCACAGCTCGGTCAGCACCTGGCGCGAGACGAACTCGGCCAGAAAGGCCGTGGCCCCGCCGTCGGGCGTGAGGCCCACTTTCACATAAGCCACCGAAAACACCGCGTTGCGGGCGGCGACCAGCATGTCGCAAGCCAGCGCCAGCGACAGGCCCGCGCCCGCCGCCGCGCCTTCCACGGCGGCGATGACGGGTTTGGGACAGTCGCGCACCGAGCGGATCAGGTCGTGCAGGCCCTCCAGCCGTTCGCGCCGCTCGCTCACCGGCAGCTCGCGCCGCTTGATGAGCTGGCGCAAATCGCCCCCGGCGCAGAAGTGGCCGCCCTCCCCGGTCAGCACCACCGCGCCCACCGTGGGGTCGGCCGCTGCGGCTTGCAGCGCGGCCTTGACGCCCAGGTAGAACTCCAGGGTGAGCGCGTTGCGCGCGGCCACGTTGTTGTTGGACAGGACCAGCACGGCCCCATCGCGGCGGGTCAGCAGGGCATCGGAAGCTGCGGTCTGCGTGCTCATGGCTCAGACCTCTGCCGTGGCCTGGGACAGCGCGATGAAGCGCGCCAGGTGGTGGTCTTCGTCGCCAAACTGGTGATCGATCATCACCAACCGCTTGGCGTAGTGCGACAGAGGCAGCTCCCAGGTCATGCCAATGCCGCCGTGCATCTGGATGCTTTCTTCCGCCACCAGCGTGCCGATGCGGCCCACGCTGTATTTGGCAGCCGACAAGGCTTTTTCCCGCGCCAGGCGGTCGGTGTCGTCCACCGCGGCTGCCGCGTTGATCACCGCCGAGCGGGCCTGCCCCACCTCCAGCAGCAGGTCGGCCATGCGGTGTTGCAAGGCCTGGAAGCTGCCAATGGGCACGCCGAACTGCTTGCGGGTGCGCAGGTACTCCAGCGTCTGGTCCTTGGCCACGTCCATGGCACCCAGGCTTTCAGATGCCAGCGCCAGCAGCGCATAGCCGCTGATGCGCTCCAGCACCGCCAGGCCCTGGCCCTCGGTGCCCAGCAGCGCGTCGGCCCCCACGGCCACGCTGGCCAAGGTCAGCTCCGCCGTGCGGCCCCCGTCGATGCGGCCATTGCCCCGTTTGGACAGCCCCGCCGCCGTGCCCGGCACCAGGAACAGGCTGATGCCGTCTGCATCCGGTGCAGCGCCCGAGGTGCGTGCCGACACCAGCAGCAGGTCTGCCGAATCGCCCAACGGCACCACGGCCTTGGTGCCGTTCAGCACCCAGCCTGTAGCCGTCTGTGCAGCGGTCATGGCCACATGGCTCAGCTCGTAATGGCTGCCGGGCTCGTCGTGCGCCAGCGCGGCCACGGTGCCACCGCTGACGATGCCCTCCAGCTGCGCCCGCTGTGCGTCGGTGCCCGCCGCGATCAGCGCCTGCCCCACCACCAACGCGCCCAGCATGGGCTCCACGGCCAGGTTGCGGCCCAGGCATTCGAACACCAGGCTCACGTCAAAACCCGAGCCGCCAAAGCCGCCCGCCTCTTCCGGGAACAGGGCACCAATGGCCCCCAGTTCCGCCAGACCGGCGTACAGCGATGTTGAATAGCCAAAAGTGCCTTCCGCGCTTTGGTGGCGTCGTTCGATGCTATTGTTTTCAGAGAGGTAGCGGTTCAGCGAGTCCGCCAGCATGCGGCGGTCTTCGGTGTGTTGGAAGTTCATGTGTGTGTCCTTCTCGCGCGGCTCACAGGCCCAAAATCATCTTGGAGATGATGTTTTTCTGGATCTCGTTGGACCCACCGAAGATCGACAGCTTGCGGTAGTTGAAATAGTTGGCCGCAGCGGTGGCCGCTTCAGGCTCGCCCAGCGGCGGCTCGGCATAACCTTCGTACTGAGCCTCTTCCACAAACGGAATGGCGTAAGGCCCCATGGCCCGGCGGATGAGCGACAAAATCTCTTGCCGGATTTCGGTGCCGCGAATCTTGAGCATGGAGCTTTCGGCCCCCGGCACGCCACCACCGGCCACGGCGGCAATCACCCGCAGGTTGGTGGTTTTCATGTTCTCCAGGTCAATTTCCACGCGGGCCATGCGGGCGGCAAACAGCGGGTCGCGGTCCAGCGGCTGGCCGTTCTTCAACACGCGGGCGGCAATCACCTTCAGCTTGGCCAGCGCGGCCACACAAAAGCCCACGCCCGCAATGCCGGTGCGCTCGTAGGTGAGCAAAAACTTGGCGTAGGTCCAGCCCTTGTTTTCTTCGCCCACCAGGTTCTCGGCGGGCACCTTCACGTCGGTGAAGAACACCTCGTTCACCTCGCGGTCGCCGTCCAGCGTGCGGATGGGGCGCAGCTCCACGCCGGGGCTGTTCATGTCCACCAGCAGGAAGCTGATGCCCGACTGGGCCTTGGCCTCGCGGTCGGTGCGCACCAGGCAGAAGATCATGTTGGCGTGCTGGCCCTGGGTGGTCCAGGTCTTTTGGCCGTTGACGATGTAGTGGTCACCCTCGCGAACTGCCGTGGTTTTCACCGAAGCCAGGTCCGACCCCGCGCCGGGCTCGGAGTAGCCCTGGCACCACCAGTCTTCCCCGCTCAGGATGCGGGGCAGCCAGTACGCCTTTTGCTGCTCGTTGCCGTATTTGATGAGCACCGGGCCCAGCATGTTCACGCCAAAGGGCACGATGCGCGGGCCACCGGCCAGTGCGCACTCGGTGTCGAAAATGAACTTTTCCACCGCGCCCCAGCCCGGGCCGCCGTGGGCCTTGGGCCAGTGGTTGGCCAGCCAGCCACGGGCGTTGAGGATGGCGTGCCATTCCTCCTGGTCGGCCTTGGTCAGGCGTTGCCCGGCCTTCACCTTGTGGGCAATGCGTTCGGGCAGCTTGTCTTTCAGGAAGGCGCGCACTTCGTCGCGGAACGCCAGCTCCTGCGGGGTGAATTGAAGGTCCATTTCGGCAGCTCCCCTGCTTCAGAAAATTTCAAACAGCCCGGCGGCACCCATGCCCCCGGCAATGCACATGGTCACCACGCCCCACTTGACGCGCTGGCCCGCGGCCTTGCGGCGGCGGCCTTCCAGCAGGATGTGGCCGGCCAGCCGCGCCCCGGTCATGCCAAAGGGGTGGCCGATGGCGATGGCACCGCCATCGACGTTCAGGCGCTCGGCCGGGATGCCCAGCGTCTGCTGGCAATACAGGGCTTGCGAGGCAAAGGCCTCGTTCAACTCCCACAGGTCAATGTCATCCACCGTCAGGCCGTGGCGCTTGAGCAGCTTGGGCACGGCGTACACGGGGCCAATGCCCATTTCGTCCGGCTCGCAACCGGCCACCGCCATGCCGTGGAAGGCCCCCAGCGGTTGCAGGCCCAGGCGCTCGGCCTCGGCGGCTTCCATCAGCACGCAGGCGCTGGCACCGTCGGACAGCTGCGAGGCATTGCCCGCGGTGATGAACTGCTCCGGCCCCTTCACCGGGGCCAGCTTGGCCAGCGACTCGTAGGTGGTGCCCGCGCGGTTGCAGTTGTCCGCGGTGGCGGTCACTTCGCGCTGGCTGACCGTGCCGGTTTCCTTGTCGGTGACGGCCATCACCGTGGTGCAAGGCACGATTTCCTCGGCGTACCGGCCTGCGGCCTGGGCCTCGGCCACCTTGCGCTGGCTCTCCACCGAGAAGCAGTCCTGCGCCTCGCGGCTGATGCCGTAGCGGCGGGCCACCACGTCGGCGGTGTCGATCATTTCCATGTACAGCGCGGGCTTGTGCTCCACGATCCACGGGTCCAGGCCGCTCTGGCCGTCCTGGCGGCTGCGAATGCCCGAAATGCTTTCCACCCCACCGGCAATCATGGCCGGGGCACCGTCCACCACGATGCGCCCTGCGGCAATGGCAATGGCCTGCAGGCCCGAGGCGCAAAAGCGGTTGACCGTGGTGCCCGCAATCGTCAGCGGCAGTTGCGAGCGGATGATGGTCTGCCGCGCCACGTTGCGCCCGGTGATGCCTTCGGGGTAGCCGCAACCCAAAATGGCGTCTTCGATCAGCGCCGGGTCAATGCCCGCGCGGTCCACGGCGGCGCGCACGGCAAAACTGGCCAGCGTGGGACCGGGGGTGATGTTGAACTCGCCGCGGTGCGATTTGGTCAGCGGCGTGCGGGCGGTCGAAACGATGACGGCTTGGCGCATGGGTGTGAGTCTCCGGGGGGTGTTCTGTGAGCGGGGTTCAGCGTTGAGCCTGGTTCAGGCTGTCGAAGTTGCGGCCTTCGGCCACCAGTTGTTCCAGCAGCGGCGCGGGCTGCCAGAACAGCGGGTCTTCCTGGGCAAAGCTGCGCAGGTCGGCCAGAATCTGGTCCAGGCCCACCGTGTCGGCGTACTTCATGGGGCCACCGCGAAAACGCGGGAAGCCATAGCCATAGAGGAAGGTCACGTCAATGTCCAGCGGGCGCAGCGCAATGCCGTCGGCCAGCACCTTGGCCCCTTCGTTGACCATGGCGGCCATGTAGCGGCGCATGATTTCTTCGGGCGTGAAGCTGCGGGGTGTGATGCCTTTCTTGGCCCGCTCGGCGTCCACAATGGCCAGCACCTCGGGGTCGGGCTGGCCGGTGCGAGCACCCTGCGGGTACAGGTAGAAACCGCGCCCGGTTTTCTGGCCAAACCAGCCGCGTTCGCAAATGCGGTCGGCAATTTCCACGTAGCGGGCCTTGGGGTCACGGGTGGCGGCGCGGCGCTTGCGCGTGGCCCAGCCAATGTCGCCACCGGCCAGGTCGGTCACCTGGCAGGGGCCCATGGGGTAGCCAAAGCCGCGCACGGCGGCGTCAATCTCGTAGGGGCTGGCCCCGTCTTCCATCAGGTAGTCGGCGGCCTGCTTGTAGGTGGCCAGGATGCGGTTGCCAATGAAACCGTCGCACACCCCGGCGCGCACCGGCACTTTTTTCATGCGCTTGGCCAGTTCGAACGCGGTCACCACCACGTCGGCGCTGACCTGGGCGGGCACCACGATTTCCAGCAGCTTCATGATGTTGGCCGGGCTGAAGAAGTGCAGCCCGATCACGTCCTGCGGGCGCGACGTGCTGGCCGCGATGGCGTCAATGTCCAGGTAAGAGGTGTTGGTGGCCAGCACCGCGCCGGGTTTGCAGACCTTGTCCAGCTGCTGGAACACGGCTTTCTTGACCTCCAGGTCCTCGAACACGGCTTCAATCACCAAGTCCACAGCGGCGACATCGGCGTAGTTGGTGCTGGGGGTGAAGCGGGCCAGCACCGCAGCCTTTTGCGCCTCGGTCATGCGGCCCTTGGCCAGCAGGCCGTCGTACACCTTGGTGACGTTGGCCACGCCACGGGCAATCGCCTCGGCATCGCGCTCCACCATCACCACCGGAAAGCCCGCGTCCAGCGCCGACACGGCAATGCCCGCGCCCATGGTGCCCCCGCCGATGATGGCCAGGCTGGCCACCGCACGCGGTGCGGCAGCGCGGGCCTCGGGCACCTTGGTCACTTCGCGCTCGGCAAAAAAGGCGTGGATCAGCCCGGCACGTTGCGGGCTGTCGATGCAGGCCAGGAACAAACGGCGTTCCAGCGCCATGCCCTGGTCAAACGGCAATTCGACCGCCGCACGCACGGCCTCGATGATCTTGAGCGGCGAGAACAGCCCGCGCGACTTCTTGGCCGTGTCGTCAGCCAGGGCGCTCAGTTCGGCCAAGGCGGCCTCGGCATTCGGAATGGCGATGTCGCGCACTCGGCGCACGGGTGCGCCGCTGGCCAGCAGCTCGTTGGCATAGGCCAGCCCGGCCTCCTGCGCGGGGCGGCTGCCCTCGCTGGCCCCTTCGGGGGTGCCGTCCACGATGCGGTCCAACAACCCCGCTTGCAGTGCCGCCTGTGCCCCCATGGGCTTGCCGCTCAGCATGAATTCGGCCGCGGCCTTCACGCCCATGAGACGCGGGGCGCGTTGCGTGCCACCGGCACCGGGCATCAGGCCCAGGTCCACCTCGGGCAGGCCCACCTTGGCGGCGGGCAGGGCCAGGCGGTAGTGGGCGCCCAGCGCCACCTCCAAGCCGCCGCCCAGCGCGGCCCCCTGCAAGGCGGCCACCACGGGTTTGGTACAGGCCTCAATGCGGTTGCACACATCGGGCAGGGCCGGGGGCACGGGCGGCTTGCCAAATTCGCGGATGTCGGCCCCGGCAATGAAGGTCTTGCCCTCGCTCACGATCAGCACGGCCTGGGTGTCGGCGTCGGCATCGGCCTGCTCGATGGCGGCCAACAGCCCCTGGCGCACGGCGGCGCTCAAGGCGTTGACGGGGGGGTTGTTGACGGTGACCACCAGAACGTGGCCATGCCGTTGGGTCGTCACTGCGGGTGACTGCGCTTCGTTCGCCATGCGAATGTCTCCAGGGTTCTCTTTGAAAGGCAGCCCGCATTCTTTTTCAGCGCATGGTTTTTTACAATTTCAAACTTTGTTGACGAACTGTCAAACACTATTTGACAAAGCCATGGACATTCAAGCCCTGAACCTGCTGGTGGAGATCGTGGAATGCGGCAACCTCAGCCAGGTGGCCCGCAAGCTCAAGATGACCCGCGCCAACGTCAGCTACCACCTGGCGCAACTGGAAAAGTCTGCGGGGGTGCAGCTGGTGCGCCGCACCACCCGGCGCGTGGAGCCCACCGAGGTGGGGCTGCGCCTGTACGAACATGGCCGCAACATCCAGAACGAGATGCGGGCCGCCCGCGAAACCATCACCAGCCTGGGCCAGGGCCTGCAAGGGCGCGTGGGCATCAGCGTGCCCAGCGGCTACGGGCAAATGGTGGTGTCGCACTGGCTGATCGAGTTCAAGGCCCTGTACCCCGGCATCGTGCTGGATGTGGTGTTTGAAAACCGCGTGGACAACCTGCGCGACGAGGTGGACATTGCCATCCGCATCCTGCCCGAGCCGCCCCAGCAACTGGTGGCGCGGGACATGGGCACCGTGCGCTACCTGGCCTGCACCTCCAAGGCCTACGCCCAGGCCCATGGGCTGCCCACCGAACTGGCCCAACTGAGCACCCTGCCCCTGATCACCGCCAACGTGGTGGGGCGGCAGCTGTCCTTGCGCGGCTACCGCAACGGCGAACGGCACGAAGTGCTGCTGGCCCCCACACTGATTTCAGACCACTACCCCTTTCTGCGCCAAGGCGTGCTGGCGGGCCTGGGCATCGGGCTGGTGCCCGACTACGTGGTGCACGACGTGATCGCCAGTGGCGACGTGGTGACCGCGCTGGACGACTACCGCCTGAGCATCTTCGGCACCCGCATGTACCTGCTGACCATGCCCAACCGCCACCACACCCGCGCGGTGCGGACCTGCATCGACTTCATCCTGGACAAGGCCAAGGGTGGGGAGGGGTGATTTTGTGATGAAAAAATGGCTCTGGCGCTTGTTTGTAAAGCGTAAGCAGCTATGAATTTTGAAATGATGATGGCGCGCCAGATCCGGGCAGGCTGTGCGGCAGAATGGTGCTGTGGTTTGCAGGTCTTTTTATTGAGCTGACGGCTCAGCAGGCTGCCGACAGGTGATTGATTTAAAAGAGAAAACAGGAGGAAATCGTGACCAAAATATCCTGCATCGTCCGTTTTATCCCGCAGGGTTTGCGGGATACATTGAGTTAGCCCACATCATCCATGGCTTCCGCTGAATCTCACGCAGTCAGAAACGGTGTATGAATCGCCTACATGGTCCGCCCAAGGAGATCAAGCTTGTGCATCATGATGGTTTGAAGGGTTTGCTGCCTTACATCCGGGCTGTTCGTGCAGTTGGTGCTGCTGCCCATGATGGCTATTCGCGGCTGGGGTTCCTATCTCCGGGATGTACTCGAGGTACTGGCGATTCATCGGAATTTCCCAACCCGGTTTGACCGTCATTCCATCATTACGCTGTGGGCAGGTTCTCCTTCAAAACTGGGACGCTAAGCCAGCGGTGCGCCGCACTGATGGGTCAGGCAGCCTCAACCTCGAGCGGATTCCATCGGCACCGATCAAAGGCCATGCCCCTGGCGAGAACCGCCCACGCGGTGCGCGCCATCTTGTTGGCCAGCGCCACGACCACGACGTTGTAGTGACGGCGCTGCAGCAGACGTTCAATCCAGCCGGAGTTTCCGGACCGGGCAATCACGGCCCTGGCGCCGGCGATCAACAAGGTTCGTAAGTAGGTGTCGCCACGCTTGGAGATGCCCAACTGCTGTGTCTTGCCGCCAGTCCCCACGTGACGAGGGACCAACCCGACCCAAGACGCAAACTGCCGCGCGGACCTGAACGTGCTGAAGTCCCCGACGGCCGCCACCAGTGCCGAGGCCGTCAAGTCCCCGACTCCAGGAATCTCCTGAATGGCCTGCATCTGTCTGTCCTCTCGAATCATGGCGACCAGCCTCTGACTAATGTGGTCGATGTCGTCTTGCAATCCATCGATGCGCTTGAGCTGCTCTTGGATGCAGATGACCAGATCGCAGGGCAGCAGGCCTTGCGTCTGGGCTTGGGCGATCTCAGCCTGGATCACTTTGAGCAACTGGCGGTGTCCGATGGGCATGGCGACGCCGAACTCCGCGAGGATGCCGCGCAAGGCGTTGGTCTGCATGATGCGCATCTTCATCATCTGCCGGCGCATGCTGTGCAAAGCCAGGCTGTTGAATCACAACGAAAACTGGGCCATTTTTGGGGTGGATCACACTGAAAATTGAGCCACGTTGACGGCTACGCTGCTGAATTTTTCAGCAAGGTGGTCAGGAGTGATCAACGTGAGCACATTGAG